>R27__coassemble_260_pt1 | contig 38965 bp, 46 predicted proteins | sample R27__metabat2_low_PE_024 | metagenome-assembled genome bin R27
ATTGGAACATAAAAAATAAAAAAGAAAAAAATCACACAAGTTTTTGAAAGTGCCTTTTTAAAATTCAACCAAATTTTTAATAATAATTAATAATATAATTATAAATAGTTATTTTGTAGAGGAATATTATGATACCTGGTATGAATAAAAAACAAATGAAACAAATGGAAAGACAAATGAAAAAAATGGGTATGAAAATGGAAGACCTTGAAGGTGTTCGTGAAGTAATTATCCGTTTTGATGAAAAAGAATTAATTATCGATAATCCTAGTGTAAGCTTAATGAATGTAATGGGTCAGGAAACTTATCAAATTGAAGGTCAGGCTCGTGAAGTTGAACTTGAATACGAAATTGAAATTCCTGATGAGGATATAGAAATGGTAGCAAACAGCGCTAATGTTTCTGAGGATGAAGCACGACAAGCTCTTGAAGAATGTAAAGGTGACTTGGCAGAAGCTATTATGAAATTAAATCAATAGATAATATGACAGTTATTGCACATATTTCAGATTTGCATATTTCCAAATCAAGTTTTGATGAAGAAATACTTATTGAAGCCATAAACGAAATTAACAGTTTAAATCCTGATATGGTAATATTGACTGGAGACATTACCAATAAGGGTTATTATAAGGAGTTTAAACAGGCCACTAGATATTTGGAAATGTTTGAACCACCATTATTTGCTGTTCCTGGTAACCATGATGCTCGTAATTTAGGTTATCAGACTTTTGAAGAATTAATTGGTGAGAGAAGTTGGAAATTGACTGTAGGCGATGATTTTACTGTAATTGGTCTGGACAGTACCACTCCTGATGATAATAGAGGGTCTATCGGCAGACCTCAACATTTGTGGTTGGAACATCAATTGGATGAATGTGTAATTAATGAAAACTTTTCAATTGTTGTTTTGCACCATCATGTTATATCAATTCCTCAAACAGGACGTGAACGTAATGTGTTGTCTGATTCTGGTGATATTCTAAAGACATTAACAACTCATGAAGTTGATTTGGTTTTATCCGGACACAAGCATGTTCCAAATATTTGGAAGATAAACAAAACACTCATTGTCAATGCCGGTTCTGTATGTTCAGATAAACTTCGGGGGAAAAATTTAAATTCATATAATGTTTATAATATTTCAGAGGATTCCATAGAAATTTATCTTCACACAGTCGGTGGGGAAAGATTATTATTTGGAAAATATGCCAGAAACAAAATATAAAATGTATATAAAAATTAAATTTAAATATTGATTGATACAAATATATTATACTGAACAAATTATTTTATAATTGATTATTTTTTTAGGTGATATCATGAAAGTTGTTGTAGATGCTTCAAATGTAGCACATTATGTAAAAAATCAAAAAGGACAACCTAAAATTGCTAATATCCTTGCAGCCGTTAAAGCTTTGGAAGAAAGCGAGGATGAATTTGTAATTATTGCCGATGCATCACTTCGACATGATATTGATGATAAAGACAGGTTCTTAAAATTGTTGGAAAGTGACAATGTTGAAGAAGTTCCTGCAGGCAATGATGCAGATCATTTTATTTTAGAAATAGCTACAAATGAAAAAGCAAAAGTATTATCTAATGATAAATTCAGAGATTATGCTGCTGAATTTAGAAATATCGCATCTATGAGGATTCCATTTGTAATTGAAAAAGGTAGATTGACATTTGGAAAACCAAAAAAACCTAAAAAAGATAAGAATATTTTGCAAAAAATTTGTGATGAAATTATAAAAGAATTGAACTTTAAAAAATGGGAAATTTACACTGGAAAAGAAGGTTTGGAAATTTCTCCATTAAATATTGCTAAACAGGCTATCATACGTATTGATAATGAGAATAATGCTGATTCAAAACTTGAAAACATATTTGCCAAAATCCCAATGTTTAATAAGATTGTGGAAATGGTTGATGATGTTGAAATTGCAGCACCATACGTGATTTTCGTATTGGTTCATCCTAAAAATTACAAAGTGGCTGTTAAAAATGCAGGCAATATTTCTGTTACTGTTGCAGACAGGTTAGGTCTTGAGAAAAAGCCTTTAATAGCTGTTCGTAATGATTTATTCACAAAACCTGGTACATTTGAATTAAATATAATGTTGGCTGATGAAGTAAGTGAAACAGCACCATACAATGTTTTAGTACGTGTAAGTGAACATGATGAAGTATTCATCAAAAGAAACTCCAGAAACATTGCAAGTACTATTGCAGGTAGGTTAGGATCTTGGAAATTCCCATTTGTTTCTGTCAAGCCAGACATGCTTTTAGAAAAACCTGGAGATTTTGAAATTGAACTGGAAAAAGGAGGAGGTTTAGATGACTAGTGCATTAACTAAGGCTTATATTAAATTCACTACTAAACTTAATCCTATCTCTGTTGGAACAAAATTTTTTCCAACAAATTCACTTGAATCAGAATATGTAGAGTTATTTAATTATACTCAAACTATTCTTTTCGAGCTTGAAAAAGCAGAAATTACCTCTGATACAATATTGCAGAATCTTATTCGTGATGTTGGAGCAGAAAATATTCCTGTTGAATATACCTTCCATGAACTAAAGCCTGCTGAAAATAGGATAGAAGAATATGCTTTAGTTAGTAATATTATCATGGGAAGTGACCGTTATTTTTATATTGAATTACCTCATCCTTCTAATCTAATTAATATTTTCGTTAAAATTATTGAAAACGAATCAGGAGAGATTGTTGAAAAAACAGCAACAGAACTTGTTGCTAAAATGCTTAGTAAAAATGATGCAATACGTGTTGCAATCGAGTTAATTGGTATTGGTTTGTCCGAAGGAGTGCAAGTTATATCTGCAGTTGGAATGACTGGTGCAGCTTCAATAGAACGTGCAATTCATTATACTCAAAGTGTAGGTAGTTTTCCTGGAATTGCTTTCACTAAACTTGGTGGAGAATATGCTTTAGTATTTGATGCTCCTTTTTTACTAAAAGAATCTCGACCGGTGGATTTGGAAAATTATTTGTTCATTGATTTAATTGATTCAACTAAATTTATCAGTAAAAATGGAAGGAACCAACTTGTTGACCTTATGACTGGAATTAAAAATTTCATCGAATCTGAGTGTGACGGTGAACTTGAAGGTTATAGGGAAGGTGGTGATGATTTCATTGCAAGATTTCCATCTAAAGACTTGGCTATTAGGGCAGGACTTGATGCAGCATGGTTTGCACTTGACAATGGTGCAAAAATAAGGGCTGGTGTTGGAAGAAGCAGAAGGGAAGCGGGCGAAAGAGCCCAATTAGTGGATGATTTACCATCAACATCCCCATTATCCTTGGTAGTTTTTGAACTGGCTAATGGTTTATATGCTTATAATATTCCATCTGAATTCTCAAGAACTTTCATAAACTTGGTTGAGAATGAAAAAGCAAAACTAATTGGTGTATTTGCTTTCGTATTCATCTTTGTTTATGTGATGTCCATTTTAGGTCTTGGAATGTTTGGTTTTGTAGGTGTTATTTTAGCATTAATATATGCTTTTGTTGTTTAATTTGTATAAAAGAGTATTACTATGAGAAAACGTAAAAAAAAGAATAAGCGAGTGTTAAAATCTCGGTATAATAAGGTTTCTAATAATAAACAAAAAAGAAGACTTTCATTTGGGGGTGGAGAAACTCAAAAATTCCCTCCTTATAATGTGCAGGGTAATGGATTTTCACAATCTAGAAAACCAAGGAAAACCAGCAAAAATACAATGATTTTAATAATCATTGCATTAATAGCCTTTGTTGTTGGTGCAGGAATTGGAATTTCCATGGCTATTGGCGGTTCTGATAATAATACTGTTGTTGATGATGGTGTGACATTTGTGAATGTAACTGATGAAATGACTTCGAATTTAAATGGGTCTGGTAAGGGTTTTGTTGATGATGGTGTTTATAATATAGATTATAATAATGCAGAAGATGTAATTGAATATAATCTAACTAATAATTCTAAATCTTATTAATTAGGTGATTTTTATGGATTTTATAAAATATCTTGATGGAGGATTTTCAGTTATTGAAAATCTTGAAGTATCTGGCGCTCGTGAAGGTAAATATGGTGTAACCATTATTGTTTCTCGAAACAGTACAGCTTCTGCTGTTTTCACTTCTAATAAAGTTGTTGCAGCTCCAGTAAAATATACAAAAAATGTTGTTAAAAAAGGAATTGTATCAGCTATTTTCGTTAACAGTGGAAATGCCAATTGTTTTACAGGCGAACAAGGATTGAAAGATTGTGAAACATTGGTGGAATTGTTATCCCGTGATTTGGAAATTCCGAAAGATGAAATTGCTATTTCTTCAACAGGTGTTATAGGTCGTGAAATGCCAATAGATATTATTTCTAAAGTGGCTTACGAATCAATTTCTAATTTGGGTAGTGAACCTGAAAATTCACTTGCAGCTGCCCGTGCAATCATGACAACCGATACATTTCCGAAAGAATGCGCATTGGAAGTTACATTAACAACTGGTGAAACTGTTAAAATTGCAGGAATTACTAAGGGAAGTGGTATGATTGCACCTAATATGGGTACAATGTTATCTTATATTGTAAGTGATGCTGTCATTCCAGCTAATGAGATAAATAATGCCTTGAAAAAAGCTGCTGATATCAGTTTCAATATGATTGTTGTAGATGGTGATGAAAGTACTAATGACACCTGTCTGATGTTGGCTAATGGTGCGTCTGGTGTTGAAGTTGTAAAAGATGGAAAAATTGATCCTAACTTCCAAGATGCATTAAATTGTTTATGCATTGACTTAGCTAAAAAAATGGCTCGTGATGGTGAAGGAGCTACTAAATTCATTGAAGCCAATGTGTGTGGTGCTCGCAATCTTGAGGATGCAAGACTTGCTGCCAAATCAATTATATCTTCAAGTTTATTCAAATCCGCTGTATTTGGCGGTGATCCTAATTGGGGAAGAATTGTATCAGCAATTGGATATTCAGGTTGTGATTTAAATCCTGATATTGTAACCATTTCAGTTGCAGACGATGAGGATGATGTTGACCTTGTTAGGAAAGGTGAAATTTTAGCATTTGAAGATACACCTTATCTTGAAAGGGCTGAAAAAATAATGCAGTCAAAAAATGTCATTGTCAATATTGACATGGATTTGGGCGATGGATGTGCTACTGCATGGGGTTGTGATTTAACTTACGACTATGTCAAAATTAATGCAGAATACACCACTTAAAGAAAAGCTTTAAATATATTGAAAACAAATATTTTTTTGTTATAGATTTAATTCTAATTTTGTAATGATAAATTTTAAGGAGGGGAAAATATGGCAAAAGTTAAAGGAACTAACAGAAGGACCAGACCAAAAAGAAGTTATACTAAACCTGGTAGTAAAAGAGGAAGGGGAGTAAAACAAACCTGGAAAAAATAATCCTCTTATAACTTTTTTTTACTTATTTTAACTATTTTTTAATTGTTGTGCATATTTTTTCATATTGGAAATAATTAAATACTATTTTTTAAAGATAATTATTTAGGTGATAAAATGATGATGCCTGAAAATGGTCACAGGGCTCATGGATTTTCAAGTGCAAATTTTTTGGACTCTGATGAGATTATAAATGAATTAAAGCTCAGCGGTGATGAAACTTTTATGGATGCTGGCTGCGGCGATGGCCACAATGCAATTAAAATTCTGGAAGACTACAATCACAAAGGAACTGTGTATGCTGTTGATATCTATGATGCTTCCATTGAAGATATGGAAACCTATAAAAAGGATAACAATGTTGAAAACTTAATTAATATTGAAGCTGATATTACCGAAGGCATTCCCGGTGTTGAGGATGATTCTATTGATGTTGTTTTACTTGTAAATGTTTTTCATGGATTTAAAGCTTCAAGAAAATTGGATGAAGCGGTTTTAGAACTTTCAAGAATAATTAAAGATGATGGTAAAATTGCCATAATGGATTATAAGGCATGGGATGTTCCTAATGGACCTCCAACAAAAATGAGATCATCTCCTGAGGATTTGGAAAAATTATTCAATAAGCACAACCTTAAAAAAGTTTATCTAAACGAGGAAATCGGTGAGGATATTCCTCAAGGCAAATCTCACTATTTAATCATGTTTAAAAAGAATTAATTTTTTTTTCATGAATTATTTTTTCCTAAACTTTTTTTCAAGAAAATTATTATATACTATTTTTTAAAAATTATTATTTAGGAAATGTGAGGTATATTCATGGAACATAAACATCATGGTAAATCAAGTGCAAAATTTCTTGATGCTGAAGACATTTTAAATGAAATGCATTTTAATGGTGATGAAACTTTTATGGATGCCGGTTGCGGAGATGGCTACATTTCAATCAAAGCCGCTAAGAAGTATCTTCCTCAGGGTATAGTTTATGCTGTGGATTCATATGATGTTGCCATCAATGAGTTGGAAGAGTACAAGGATAAAAATGATGTTCAAAATTTAATTAATGTTCATGCAGATATTACTGAGGGAATTCCAAGCATCAGTGATGATTCAGTGGATGCAGTATTGATGCTTAATGTATTTCATGGATTTAGACTATCAGAAGATAGGGGCAATGTCATTAATGAACTTGGTAGAGTCATTAAAAATCATGGTAAAATTGCAGTCATGGAATTCAAACCTTTAAAAATGTCATGGGGGCCTCCAGTTGATGTTAGGATTTCTTCAGATGATTTGGAGGAAGTATTTTCCCAGCATGACTTTAAAAAAGTTTATCTAAATGAGGATATTGGAAGTGACATTCCTGAAGGTAAATCTCACTATTTGATGATTTTTGAAAAGGAGTAAGATGATATGATTTTTGCAGCAATATTGGCAGGTGGAATAGGATCAAGGATGGGAGGCACCGACACTCCAAAGCAATTTTTGGCATTGGGCAACAAACCGGTCATTATTCACACTATTGAAAAATTTGTTATAAATGATGATGTTGATGAAATAATTGTTCTAACACCAAAAAATTTTATAAATCACACCAATCATCTAATTGAGAAGTATATTCCAAATCATGAGAATATTGTAGTTATTGAAGGTGGAGAGACCAGAAATGGAACAATATTGAACAGCATCAGTTATATTGAAAAAAATTATGGCATCGATGAAGAGTCCATTATTATTACTCATGATTCTGTCCGTCCTTTTTTAACTCATAGGATTATTGAAGATAACATTGAAGCTGCAAAGAAATATGGGGCCTGTGATACTGTAATTCCGGCTACAGATACTATTGTTGAAAGTATTAATGCGAAGACTATAGAAAGTATCCCTGTGAGGGATTATTATTACCAAGGCCAAACTCCACAGAGCTTCAATATAAAGAAACTTTTCAATTTAATCACTAGTTTAACTGAAGAGGAAAGTAATATACTGACAGATGCATGTAAAATATTCACACTTAAAGATGAAGATGTACATCTAGTTGATGGTGAAGTGACAAATATTAAAATTACTTACCCTTATGATTTAAAATTAGCTAATACAATACTTGAGGATATTCATGATTAATATTGTTTACAGATTAAAATCTCCAAAATTCTTTGAAGAATCCATTGATGAGGTTGAGCTCGACGGAGTAATCGTAAGACCGACTCACCTTTCGATTTGTCAGGCTGACCAAAGATATTATCAGGGTTCAAGACCGGCAAATATTCTGGATGAGAAACTGCCGATGGCTCTAATTCATGAAGCGATTGGTGAAGTTGTCTTTGACAGCGAAGGAAATTTCAAATCCGGCGATAGGGTTGTAATGATTCCAAACACTCCGTTTGGTGAGGATGCGTATTCTCCAAACTATTCATATAGTTCTAAATTTAGAGGCAGTGGATTCGATGGTTTTACATCTGATTTGGTTAATTTGCCAGAAGATAGGGTTGTTAAAATTCCTGATGATTTTAATTTAAATGTATCCGCATTCATTGAATTGATTTCAGTAGCTTATCAGGGAATAAGTAAGTTTACGCAAATGGCCATAACTCCAAAGGACAATCTGGGGGTTTGGGGAGATGGAAATTTAGGTTTCATTACAGCATTGCTTTTAAAAGAGTTGTTTCCCAAATCTAAAGTATTGGTATTTGGAAAACATCAGGAAAACTTGAATTTATTCTCATTTGCTGATGAAATCTACAGAATTCATGATGTTGACGATGATATTGTAGTTGACCATGCATTTGAATGTGTCGGTTCAAGTGCATCGCAATCAGCCATTGATCAGATAATTGATATAATAAATCCTCAGGGAACAATAAACCTGTTTGGTGTAAGTGAATATCCTGTACCGATAAATACTCGTATGGTTTTAGAAAAAGGTTTGACAATTCAGGGAAACAGTCGTTCTGACAGAGTGGATTTTGTCGGAGTTGTTGAAACTCTCAAACAAAACCCACAGTTATTCGAACACTTAGAAAAATTGATTACCAATATCTGTGAAATAAATTCCTTGGGTGATTTGAAGGATGCATTTGATAAGGATTATATTTCTAAATTTGGTAAAACTATCTTAAAATGGAATATTTAAGTTATAATATTCTATTCATAATTCTAAAGTATTCGCTTCTATAAAAATTTCTCATTTTTGGATTACACTTTACTGGAAGCATTTCAAGAGCCATTATATCATCAGGGGTAAGGGGTTCTCCGTTTTCTATTTTTCTTGTAATCATTTTGAAAATTATTTCACATGGATCTTCTTCAATGCAAGCCAATTTGATAGTAAACTCAGCTTCAGAAACTATTTTACATTCTTTTACGCATACATATATGTTGTTTGGACATATGATGTAAATGTGGATATGTTTTCGATGTTTTTCGTATAATGCTTCTGCAAATTCAACATATTTTACAAGTTCGTTTTCATCAAAATCAGTCATTTGAAATTCCAAATCAATAAACTCTCCATCTTCAGTCGTGAAAATATCTCCTCCAGGATAGATATCTTCGTCAACTTCTCTTATTTTTTTAGGTGTAAGGCATTTTATTGGTCTTTGGTCATTAAATGTTTTTCGTATAACATTTGTTCTTAAATCAATATTTTCTTTATTCATAGTTTAGCCTGTATAATTTGTTTTGTATGTTCTATATTTAATTTAATGATTTATAAATGAGTATGTTCATTTTTAAAGCAATTTTATATGTTAAAATCAATATTAAGGTTATTATAAAAAGTTTAAGATGGGGGTATTAATTTATAATTTTGTTTTATACTATTTGTTTGTATTTTTTTAGGTTTTGTTATCTTGAAGCTAACTTCGGACAACTATAATAACTATGCAATATAAAATAATTTTCAAGTAGGTGGAGATATTATTTTTAAAAGTTCACAGAAAAAATCAACTTTAATTGTTGTAGCAATAACTCAATTAATCATACAGTTAATTGCTAACATGACTGTTATTGCCTTGCCAGATATAGCTGCTGATTTAAATTTTTCTGCTGAAGCAATTTTGTGGGTAAATATAATTTATCTTATGAGTTTTGTAGCTTTCAGTCTGCCTTTTTCTAAAATCATTTCACAGTATGGGGTTAAAAAATCCACTAAAATAAGTCTTTTATTACTGTTTTTTTCTATTTTAATCTCAGTATTTTCGATAAATGATATTATGTTTCTTTTATCTAGATTAATGCAAGGATTTTCAGCTGCTATATTGGCCATTAGCTTATATGTTATTGTAGTTGAAGAGTTTGAAGATAATGAAATAGGTTCCGCATTAGGTGTAGTTTCATCATCAGGATATATTGGATTGTTAATTGCTCCAGTAGTTATGGGATTGGCAATTGTTGCATTAGATTGGAAATGGGCATTTTTAATGGTACTCCCAATATTAGTTATTCTGCTGATATTATTGAATGGAATTGACTATGAATGGGCCACCGAAAAGAAACATGTAGACAATAAAGGTTCACTAATCTACGTTGTTATGATGTGTCTATTTACCTATGGAATGACGCTACTGGATGAGTTTGGAATTGTTTTTGTAGTAGTCAGTGTTATTTTATTAATAATATTGTTTAAAGTTGAAAAAAATGTTCCCGAACCAATATTTAATTTCCAGTTGCTTAATGATGTTAAATATGTGATTGGGAATTATGCTGCTATGATAACTTATTTCACTATAACAATTACCATTACTGTACTGTCACTGCATTTGCAATATATTTTAGATGTTGAAGAGATTGTTGTGAGCTTTATTCTTCTTATTGCACCTATTATCATGATAGGAACATCCGGTTTTTCAGGTATGCTTTCAAATAGGATTGATTCAAGAATAATATCTGGCGTTGCAATGATTTTCATATGTGCATCATCAACCATATTTTTCTTTGTTGATTTCATACCATTTAGTATTATTCTTGTTGGATGCGCCTTACAAGGAATAGGGAATGGATTGTTTTCAGCTCCAAATAATAAATATGTTTTAACTCTTGTGGATGAGGAAGATTTGCCTGATGCAAGTTCAGTTTTATCAACCAGTAAGGAATTAGGTAAAATTTTAAGTGCTGGAATTTTCACAGTCATATTGTCCATTTTCATTGGAGACCAGCAATTGGGACTTGATCATATTGACCATTTATTTATTCAGTCAGCTAACTTAATGATGTTTATATGTCTATTGTTAAATTTGTCTGCGGCAATTTTACTATTCTACAGTAAATTCAGATATGACCATGTTCCTAATGAAAGTGCTGTAAGATTCTTTAAACGCATTGCACCTGAATGGGCTAAAAAAAGGGAGTATGAGAAATAAGACAATTGATTTTTCACGGAAAACAAATAAGTATACGAACTATTTTATGAATATGTGAAATGTTCGTATTTTCATAGGTTTTTACAAAATATTAATTTATTAGTGTATAGTCTGATAATCGTTAATGTTAATAGAAAATAATGATATATTGAATAGTGGTGATGTTGTGGATTATGAAGCAATAATTTCTGAAAAATTTCCAAATTATGATATTGAAGTTATTACTCCAGACATTTTTGAAATAGGTGCTTTGGTTGAATACATTACAGACGATATTGTTGTTTACAAGCCATTTTCGGTCATGGTGTATAGACACCTAATCAGATTCATGATGAATGTGGGCAATAGAGGAAAAATCTATTATTTGGATGGTTTTTCAGACGACGATTTGGAGATTGTTCATGGGGGACTTTTGAAATTCACATGGCAGCGTGATGTTAAGATTAACCTATTTAAGAATGCAGATCCTGATAGGGATGTGCTGGGCTTAAAATAGATTTTCAAAGTTGAAAGAATTCATCACAATACTCGCAATAATAATCATAATTACTTTCACAGCAATTTCCGATTATTATCTCATTGCCTAAGGATTCAATAGCCAGTTCGTCTGTGGGTTCGCCATGAAATACTTTTTTTAATTCTCTTTTACATTTTGGACAGGTTGTCATATTGTCTAATTATATTAATGATGAATTTTAAATATTATTGTAGGTGTAAAAATGCTTATTAATGTAGGTGCCGAATTCGGTAAAAATTTAGAAACTAGTGAAATAGCAATTGAATTAGTTGATATTTTAAATAAAATACCTGAAGAAGAGTTTATAATTGATTTTAAAGATGTTATGTATGTTACTATGAATTATGCTCAAGCTTATTATACTGCAAAAAATGAATCTCCAAAAAAGATTTCAGAAATCAATATTTCAGATGAAATCCGCGTGATTATGGGTGCTGCTGATGAGGCATGCAATCCTTAATTTCTATTTTTTTTTTAAATTAATAGGCAAAATATTAAATTAACTAAAAAAGATATATTGTTAATGTTGATAGTAATGCTTTTTGAATAGTTATTATTTTCACATTCATTAATGAATTTTATGCTTTCTTGAATGGAAGTTTAATTATGACACTCGGCAATTTTTTTAGTGTTGCTGATGAAATATAAAGGGTGTTTAAGTGAGTGAACAAAAATTAGAAATATTCAATGTTTTAAATTTTTTAAACAATGGTTATGAACTTGAAGATATTTTAAATGAAGGTCAATTTGGAACTTTTGAATCAGCTGAAGCTTGTATTAAGTATTTGGTTGATGAAGGATATCTTAAAGGGGATGTTGGAGAAATTGGCGGCAGTGATGTAACTGGTGGGGAAGCATTAACCCCTGAAGAAATATCAAAAAAATACACTGTCTCACAATTAAAGGATATTTTGAGAGAAAACGGTTTAAAAGTTTCTGGTAAAAAACAGGAACTTGTTGAAAGGGTTTTACCAGTTTTAAATGGTGAAGTTGAATCTGAAGAGACAACATTGGGTGATTTTGATAAATCTGCTGATTTGGAATTAACTGAAAAGGCTCTTGAGTTTTTGGATGAAAATGACTGGATTGATTTGTACATGTTTGCACTTGTTGCATTCAGATTTGAAGATTATCAAACCTATGTCGAGTCATCAACTGAAGGCAAAATCGAAACTGCATTGAGTTTCTGTGATGAAATTCTTTCAAGAGCGTTGGTTGCAAATCAATTTTTAGTGTTTATCGATGCATTATCTGCAAAAGCTCATGTTTATGCATATTATGAGGATTATGATTCATTCTTGGATTATGACTTGCAACGTTATATTATTGGATTAAACCCTATTGTTATGGATTCACAAACTTATGCAACATATGATGTTATAAATGAAGCCAATATCATTAATTTGAGAAACGTAGTGGAAAAATTGAATATGGGTAATCTAAAGAAAAGATTTGATAAAATATGGAACAAGTGCCATATTAAAAACACTACTGTGCCTAAAAAAGTTTGCTACAAAATTTTACAAAAAGCTATTGGTGGCGCAAACATCGAAGAACTCAACTTTGATGTGAAAGAAAAATACTTTAATAAAAAATTTGGAATTTAATCTATGAAGTCTAAAGTTGCCGGAATAGTTTTTATTGTAGGCAGTTTGTACTATATTGTAGCTGAAGCCATTTCTGCAACTTTTTTCAATTCTTCTTTAATGGATACATATATTTTTCATACTATTTCTGAACTTGGAATTCCCCATGCAAACTCACCATTATTCTGGTTGATGAATTCCGCTTTTATCTTAATTGGTTTAACTTTAATATTTGGAAATTTTTACAGTTTTAAAGATTTTATCGCTAAAAACAGGATTCCTTTTTACATTTTCACATTGATAACGGGTATTGGAGTCATTATTGTAGGTTTGATTCATGGTGGAAATCCTCTGACTTCTGGTTATCATGCGTTAGGTGCGGTAATGGCTATTTTGGGTGGAAATATATTATTGGTTTTGATTTCAAGGTCTATGGCAGAATTTGAATTATATCAAAAAATCACATTCATATTGGGAATTTCGGGCATAATTGTGTTTTGGATAATGTTTTTCAATATGGGAAGTATCTACATGCCTGTATATGAAAGGATGTCCGTTTACACATTAATTATTTGGAGTTTTGTGAGCGGTGTTTACTTGCTTGGAAATTAAGTCTATCATTAATTATTTTGATTGTTCTCAGTTCGCATATATTTTAGTTAAACACTTTTTTAAAATTATTAAAGCATTCATGATATGACAAGTTATCTTTTAAGGCCATGTAGATTAAATTAAAAAGATTTAAATACTTTGTCAGTTAATTATTTTTAAAGGTGATATTATGGCAAAACTAGACAAAGATGTTGAAGAAGAAATTTTGGCAATTGTCGAAAAATATCAAAAAGAAAATACAAAACTTTTAAACTATCTTATAACTGATGATATGATTACATTTTTCTCACCAGTTGCAAATGGTAGTCAAATAACTGCTGAAGACTTGCAAAAAGTTGCAGATATTTTAAAAGGATCATTTGAAGGAATGGAAATTGTAAATCAAGAGTACAGATTCAAATTCAAATGCGAATTATAGGGGTTCAAAAACCTCTATTTTTTTTAATTTTTTTTACCAACAGTTTTAATACAAGTTGCAATTAATATAACAATCATGTCAATACAGAAAATCATCGCTATTTTGATATTATTGATTTTGATAATAGGTATTCCATTAATTATTTTAACACCACCCAAAGCCCATTATGAGGACACAGTTTTTGAAGTTATTGGTGGTGATGAATTTTTGAATGTCACTCTCAAGCATTGCTTAAAAATTGATGAGAAGGATATTCCCGATGCTTCTTTTCACACTTCAGATGGTGAAATAAAATATTTTGATGCGAAAAATATTACTTATGTCGATACTTTTGGAAATAAAGATTATTTCATCGTTTGGAAGACAACGCCGGATAAGTACGGATGGATAAAAAACAATAATGTTAACCAATACATTTCCACCTATCTGAAAGGGGATGTTAAAGGTAAATGTTTTGTGGAATATTCCTTTGAGGACAAGTATGTTTATGGCGTGATGGTAAGTACTGTAATTGATGATATCAGTGAATCAGAGTTGATATATGATATTTTAGGATTAAATCGCAGTGGATTCGATTTGGTCTACAGTTCAACACAACCTAGTTATAGTACATACTCTCCAAGTCAGTCTGGTGGTTATCATACGGTTGTGCCGGATAGATATACGTTGTCTAGAACCGATCCTGGTGCATATTATGACCATTATGAATATGGGGATAATTATGATATAGATGATTACTTGGAATCTGAAGGGTATGACTAACGTTTCAGATATTCTTGGGTGAGCTTACACTCACTCATGCATTTTGTACAGCCAAGTCCTGCTTTGTACTGGTCTATAATGTATTCGCTGCATGTTTTAATATCGATAATGTCTTCCCTATTCCGTCTGTTGTTCCATTTTTGGGGATTGATTGCATCAACTGGGCATGCATCTTGACAATTTGTACAGTCGTCACATTCCGAATCGGTAATCGGTTTTCCAAATTCAAGGGGCATGTCTGTTAATATTGCACCAAGAGCAACTGCAGAACCATATTCTGGTGTAACGAATAATGCGGAGCGACCAATCCATCCAAGACCTGATTTTGTAGCTATTGTTTTATAAGGCAAAATACTTAATAGTTTTTCCATATCACATTCATTGCGTTTCATTGTGAGGGCAAATGCATCATATCCGAGATTTTTTATATATCTTTCACCTTTATGGGCAATTTTTGTTAATTTTCCAATTTCTCTGTGAAATGATTTCCAATAAGTCTCGTACTCTTCATCTTTAACTAATTGTATTGTTTCTTTTGGAAGTTTTAAAACAAGGCTGATTCCATTTGGCAAATCAATGAATTCATTTGCAAGGCCGTTGACATTTGCAAAGCCAACTTTGCTTGCTCCCAATTCTATCAAGTAATCTTTAAGTTCATTCAGTTTTGACATAATATTTTTTATAGATAAATGAACATATAATGTTATTGTATTAAATTTTTTTCTTAAACACTTATTAACAATTAAATTTAAAATTAAATGTAGTGATAAAATGAAAAATATTGATGTTTTAATTGAAGCTTTGCCATACATTAAGAAGTTTCATGATAAAAAAATTTTGATTAAATATGGTGGACATGCAATGGTTGATGAGGAAGCAAAATCATCCACTGCTCGTGACACTGTATTGCTTAAATATGTTGGAATGAAACCGTTAATTGTTCATGGTGGTGGTCCGGAAATATCCCGATCAATGGATAAATTAGGAAAAGAATCCAAGTTCATCAAAGGTTTAAGGGTGACTGATGAAGAAACAATGGAAATTATTGAAATGGTTTTGGTTGGTAAAATTTCAACTGAAATTGTATCAGAACTCATTAAACATGATGGTGATGCAATTAGTTTATCTGGAAAAGATTCAAGTTTAATATTTGCTCATAAAAAAGAAGCACATACTATTGATGAAGAGCTTGTTGATTTAGGTCTTGTAGGAGAAGTTGATGTTGTAAATGCTGATTTACTTGAAATGTTTTTAGAAAATGAATATATTCCAGTAATTTCTCCAGTTGGTATTGCTGAAGATGGAACAAGTTTAAATTTAAATGCCGATACTGCTGCTGGTGAAGTTGCTAGTGCTGTTGGTGCTGAAAAATTAATTATTTTAACTGATGTGCCTGGTGTTTTAAGAGACCCTTCAAATCCTGATTCATTGATAAATAAGATTCATGTCTCTGAAGTCCCTGGTTTAATAGAAGAAGGAATTATTTCAGGAGGTATGATTCCAAAAATTGAAACTTGTGTAAAGGCTATTGAGAATGGTGTCGAATCCTGTCATATTATTGATGGACGTAAAAAACACTCTTTACTTTTAGAAGTATTTACAACAGATGGTATTGGAACTATGATTTGTAAATAAATCATAGTCATTCTTTTTTTTATTTTAAATTTTTTATACTTTAAACATTTTTCTAAGTTCCCTTCTAAGTAATTTCCAGCCGTTTACTCTTGGAAGTTCATCAAGTGTAAATATCTTTCTTGGAACTTTATATCTTGATAGGCTTTCACGCGCATATTCAATTAATCCTTCATCGTCAGCTTCATTTTCCCAAACAACTGCTGCAACGGGAATTTCTCCCCTGTGACAGTCATTGATACTAAAAATAGCTATTTCTTTTACTGCAGGATATTTGATTAATACCTCTTCTACTTCAGTTGGATAGATTTTCCATCCGCTCATTACAATCATGTCTTTTTTACGGTCTGTAATGAATAAACGGTTATCCTCATCAAGATATCCTACATCACCTGTTAAAAACCAGCCGTCATCCAAAAATGAAGTTTTTGTTTTTTCTTCATTTCCCCAATAGCCTTTTGCAACTGCAGGTCCTCTGAGTGCAATTTCGCCCTGTTTATATGGTGGCAATATTATTGATGGATCATTTTCGTCAACAATCTTCACTTCTGAAAAGCAAACCGGATGACCTACACTTTCAAATCTATCTGCTTCCCAGTAATCTTCTGGGCGAATGACGGTTCCAGTTCCGATCACGATTGTTTCTGATAATCCGTAAGCATTTATGATTGGTATCTGATAGGTTTGATGAAAATCCTTCCATATTTTTTTGTGCAATGGTCCTCCGCCAGAAACGATTTCTCGAACGGTTTTCAGGTGCATTCGAGCATCCATTGTTGTTAATGTATGTATTACTGGCGGCATTCCGGTCAGGACTGTAACCTTTTCGTTTTCACATAATTCCAAATATTCATCAATGTTGAACTGTTCCATTAGAATGTAGTATGCAGCGGCTCTTAATGCTGCAATTGACCATGAAAGTCCAACATGTGCCATTGGATAAATACCTAAATAAACGTCATCCTGTTTCAAGGTTAATACATCACATTCATTGTGTATTGCTGTAAAATAATTTCCATGGGTTAACATGGCACCTTTTGGTTTTCCTGTTGTACCTGAAGTGTATTGTAGTTGACATAAATCATCCCAATCAGTATTCACGGCAGGCAACACTTCACTATCTTTAAAATTTGAGATGTTTTGCGGTACATATGTTTCAATGTCAATGATGTTTTCACCATCACTGTCTGTAATCATTAGCTTTGCCTTTGAATCTTCGACGATGTACTTCAGTTCGGATGCAGTCATTATTCTGTTTGTTGGAATGGCAATTGCACCAATTCTCCATATTGCAAAAAGTGAAAATAAATATTCTTCTGAATTTTTAAGATAAATTAAAACTCGGTCTCCTTTATCAATATTCAATTCTTTTATTTCACGGCCGATTTCTGAAATGATTGATAATATTTCGCTAGAATTGTATTTTTTACCTGTTGTCGGATTGTATAATACATTTTTATCTAAACGTTTTGAATTTGCATCAAGGAATGTGGTAATATTGAGCATTTATATTAACTCCTTTACAATTGCTTTTGTAACGTCCATTGTGCATGCATTTCCACCTAAATCGGGTGTTCTAATTTTGCAATCTGCAATTACTTTTTCAACAGCTTTTTTAATGTCATTTGATATCTCCCATTCTCCCAAATAATCCAGCATCATTGAAGCGGATAAAATCATGGAACATGGATTTGCAATATTTTTTCCTGCGATATCTGGCGCTGATCCATGCACTGGTTCAAATAATCCGTTGTGATCTCCGATGTTTCCTGATGGTGCAAGGCCCAGTCCTCCTACAAGTCCTGCACTTTCATCAGATAATATGTCTCCAAACAGGTTGCTTGAAACGATGACATTGAAGTTTTGAGGTTGGGTAAGTAGATACATTGCAGTTGCATCAACATAATAGTCTTCAGCAGTAATTTGTGGGTATTGTTTGGCAACTTTGTAGAAACTTTCTTTAAATATTCCATCAGTCTTTTTCAATACATTGCTTTTGTGTACGCATGTGACCTTATTTTGACCTCTTTTTATGCATAAGTTAAAGGCGGCCTTTGAAATCCTTTCAGATGCTTTTTTGGTAATGTGTCGCTCTGCAATCATTTTTTCACAATCGCCATATTCGACCTGTGAGTATAATCCTTCTGTATTTTCCCTAACTATTACAAAGTCAATATCATCACGTATGCAATTTACTCCCTTGTATGATTTTATGGGTCTGATGTTTGCATATACATTAAGTGCTTTCCTTAAATTAATAATTGGGCTTGGTTGGCCAGGTGTTGATGTGGATGCGCCAAATAATACTGCATCACTTTTATTGGCTATCTTTATTGTCTCTTCAGGTAATGTTGTTCCTGTGTTGTTGAAACATTCAAAACCTGCTATTCCATATTCAAAACTAAATTCTAAATCTATTTTATCAAGTAAATATTCGCAGGAATCCATTACTTCGTTTCCGATTCCGTCTCCACCAATTACTGCAATTTTATACATTATTTTACCTTAACACAATTTGTTCGTATATTAATAATTTTGGTTTCATTCTATTTAATTGTAGTTTAATAATTTTGTTCGTATACTATCGAAATACTTTTATATGACTAAACTATAATAGTATATTAATTACATAAATATCAATAATTTTCATTATTGAATTTAAGAGGGATTGAAATGGAAAGAAGTATCGATGAATTGATTGAATTGTTAAACGATAAAGATGATTTTGTTGTTGAAGATGCTGTTGGAGAATTAGAATTGAGGGCTGATGAATCATTAGACCCTTTAATTGATGCTTTATCTAGTAGAAAAAAACAAATTAGATTACATGCTGCTACTTTATTGGGTGCAATAAATGATCCTAAGGCTATTCCTGCTTTGATTGAAACTTTACATGATAATAATAAATTAGTTAGAAGAGAAGCATCAACCGCTTTAAGTCGTATGGGTGAACCTGCTGTAGAACCTTTAATCGAAACTTTAAACGATGAAGATTGGAGAGTTAGAGGGGCAGCCGCCTGGGCCTTAGGAAACTTAGATGATGAAAGAGCTATTCCAGCACTTGAAAAATTACTTGATGATGAAAGTGGTTATGTAAAACAAGGTGCACAAAGCGCAATAGCTTCAATAAAAAAATAAGATAATAAAGATATTATCTTAAAACTTTTCTTTTTTTTTTTGTTAACTTAATTTTGATTTGATGGAGTTTTTCTTTTTGTAAATAGTAATGACAGCGCCAATACTCCAATAGAAATGATTGCGTATACTGTAATTTCAAAGCTGTTTGCATTTGAAAACAATTTGAAAATTCCAAATCCCCAAAGTCCAAATAATATTACTGGTGCAATATACTTGATTATTGCTTTCCATAATCTACCTACTTTTATTGTTGAATGTTCATTTAGGACAGGTATTACATTATCAAGACCATATATCCATCCGAATATTATAGCTTGAATTGGTATCAATAGCAAAACTCCAAACTGGTTTACAAAGGCATCTATTATTCCGATTAAGTAACTGCTGATTCCGGTTGTTAAAGTTACCGATATTATACAACCAATAATACAAAGTATTGTTGTTGTTTTTCTTCTGGACCAACCTAGTTTGCTGAGTGTTGAATTTACCATAGGTTCAAACAGTCCCAATGCGGATGTAATTCCTGCAAATAGAATTGCTAAGAATAATAATGGTGCTAATATACGACCCATTGCACCCATGATATTGAAAATCATTGGAAATACGATAAATATCAGTCCTGTTCCTTCAGTAATTAGTTGCACCATTGGAGTTCCGGTTGTATAGGACATGAATCCCAATATTGAAAAAACTCCAAAAGCAGTACAAACTTCAAAGGCGGAATTTGAAGCAACGACAAGAAATACATTGTCTGTTAGTTTGGAATTTTCAGGCAAATAACTTGCATATGTGAGTGCTAAAGCTTCTCCAACACTTAATGAGAAAATAATCTGACCAAATGCAGCTAACCATATGTTTACATCATATAATTTGCTCCATGTTGGATTTAGTAAAGTATTTATTCCAATATCTGCTCCTGGTAATGTTAATGCATAAACTATGATGATTCCCATAATGATAAACAGTAAGGGTATAAGAATCTTGGAAGCTTTTCCAATGCCTTTGTCAACGTCCTTATTTGATATGAACCACAAAATTGCCCATGTGATTATAACTCCGATTGTTGTGGGTATTAACAGGAAATTTGCATTACTTAAATTAGAACTTCCTCCAACATTATTAACAAAGTATAATGCAGCATCAGTTCCCCAGCTGAATGTAATGCTGCTTAACAGATATACTAAATCCCAACTTAAAATAACCATATAATAAATAGTAACTATAAATGCAAATATAACTAAAATCCAAGCTATTATCTCAAATTGAGGTCTGATTGATTTCATTATCTCTGTAAATGATTTCTTAAATGAAAATCCAATTCCATATTCCAAAATCAAAAATGGGATTCCCATTAGTGCGATTGCAACAAGGTAAGGTATAAAAAATGTTCCTCCACCATTGGTATAAACTACATAACTAAAACGCCATATATTTCCTAATCCTACAGCAACACCTATCATTGCAAATAGAAATGATAATGTTGAATCCCATTGTGCTTGTTCAGACATAATTGTTATTTTATTTATGTTGTTATAAATATTTTTTATCTTCATATTTTTTTTTAAAATTGCATTGTTGATTTTATGCATCATTTGTTGATATTTGCAACATTTAAATAGAAGTTTCTAATATATCTATAACTGGGTGTTAAAATGAGAATAGTTATATTGAAAGGAAGTCCGAATATTGATGGTTCATCAAATATGCTTGCAAAAAACTTTTCTAAAGGTGCAATCGAAGTAGGTCATGAAGTTAAAGAGATTGATGTTGCTAATGCAAACATTTCACCATGTATTGGTTGTGTTCATTGTGGATATGAAGGCGAATGTGTTTTAAATGATGATATGAATGAAATTCGTAGGGATATTCTTAAATCCGATATGTTGGTATTTGTTACACCGTTATATTATTATGGGATGTCTGCTCAACTTAAAACTTTAATTGACAGGTTCTGTTCGAGGAATTTTTCAATTCAGAGGAAAAATTTCAAATCAGCACTTCTAACTGTAGCGTATAATGCTGATGACTGGACATTTGATGCTTTGGAAGCCCATTATGATACTTTAATCAGATATCTTAATTTGGATGATTGTGGAAGGGTTTTGGGTTATGGTTGTGGAACTCCAGCAATGACAAAAAGTTCTAGATATCCTGATGATGCGTATAATTTAGGCAAAAGCTTGTAATATTTTTTTCACTTTAAAACAATGGCTTTGTCTATCATTACAATTAAAATCTTATTTATTGGATTTTTAAATGATAATGGATGTTCTTTTGGATAATCCTTGCTAAATGGAAGTACTTTAAAACTGCTCATGCAACGATCGGTTGACCTAAGTGCAAAATATGCCTTATAATTGCCATCAAAGATATTTATCATCAAACCAACATCCTCTGTTCTTCCGGGGGCACTAATTCCTTCTTCGGCATAAACTTTGAATTTTTTTACAGTGGCTGATGAAATTAGTCCATATTCAACTAGATATTCATATTCATCTTCTTCAAGATCATAATCATCATATTCAATTATTTCGTTGCAGTCTTCATCAGGAATGTTTAAATTTGAGGCACAGTAACCTAGGGAAATGTAAATTCCATCATGGTCAAGAGCTTTGGAAATGATATCGTAATATAAATTGTCCAGCGGTTGTGACTTGTATCTGTCTCCTAATATTTCTGGAACAGTATGTGTCATTCCTCCATCTTCGATTACTGTACAATAAAAGTGTTTTTCACCTAAATAACCCGCAGTTGTTGCTTTTTCAATTGTCTCTTTAATGTCAATATTATTTGCATTTTCAATTTTTTCAGCAATTTTTAAGGCTTCAAAATCACTTATCATCATTACCACTTTCTTTTAAAATCTTTATGTTTTCTTTTAATATTTTGTAAATACTTTCTGCTCCAATTATATCTTCATCAGGCACCTTCCAACTGGAAGGATATAGAATAAATGGTTCTGATTGGCTTCCACCAGCTCCTCCATGACTTCCAACAAGTTCTTCAAATGCACAGACTTCGTCATTTTCAGAATCATAAAAGCTATTGACTAAAATGTCTGGACTATATTTGAATGAGCTATTTCTTTTTAGATGTTGGGCAATATTGTCTCCAAAACCTTCAAGTGGGTTTTCACCTTCAATTTCATTAGTGTCCAAATAATAAGTACCATTCTTGCCGATTGCCAAATCTCCTCTTTCAGATGACCTGACTAGGATGAATCCAATATATTTGTTTTTAACAATTTCAGATATTAATTCTGGAAACAGTTCATTAATTTCTTCATAAGTTAATCTATGGCGCCATTGGGTTAAATAGATCATTGCAAGATTTCCTGAAGCCAGTACAATAACTTCTGAATCTGATAATTCTTTTTTCTCTTCTTCACGACTTCTATTTTTAATGCTGTCAATCTGTTTGGAAAAAGGCACAAATGTTTCTGCATAGTGTTCTTCATTTGAAGACATTTTTGCATACATTGCCATGTCCTGAGGGAGCAATGATTTGATAAAGTCTTCAAAAGATTCGCCGTATCTCTGTTTAAATGTAGTGCCGTTGCTTTGACCGTGATCTGATTGAATGACAAATTCATAGTCTCGAGGAGAATATTTATTTCCATAAATTAGGCGGGCAATCTGTTTGTCCATTCCTTTAAGTGAAAACCATGCATCTCTGCCTCTAACTCCTGAATGATGGGCTATTTCATCGTATCCTAAATATGTAGAATATGCAACGTCAATGTCTCCAATCATCATGTCTCCAATTAATGTTCCAGTATTTATTTCTCTCATAAATACGTTTGTTCCTGCTCTTGTCGGAATGTAAGATAATTTTCTTCTAATTCTCGGTTGTATATTTAATGCTCTATACATTATTTGTGATATTATTTCTAAAATCATTTCTGCAAAGAATAATAAAACTATACGTGCGAAATTGCTGGGGTTTGAAAAAATAGAAAACCATGCATGGTTATATAATTTCTGCAGGTCTGTAATTTTACTGAATGTGAAAATTACATTATCAGTATCTCCGGAAAATAGATTGGACCTGCTCGCTCCATTATCTACTAACAATCCATCCCCATTTGAAATTCTTTTTTCCAGCGTTTTGACTTTTATTGCCCCGGAACATTCCATTATCTGATTGTCATTTTCTTTTTCAACCCATCTGAATGCAGTAATATCTTCATTATTTCCATGCAGAATTCCTGCCTGACTGGCACCGGTTTGTGAAGATAAATCGGTTTCCCACATTCTTAGAGTATGGCTTTTATTATCAAGCATTGATTTGACAGTAGGCATATATCCTTTGTCGATTGCTTCGCATAAAACATCATATGCAAGGCCATCGATTTCTATTATGATTACTCCTGGATATTTTTTTATGTCACCTTTTCTTTTCTTTGTTGCATCCCTTAGAACTGACCTATAATATGAACTAGTATCTTCAATTGTTACGAGTGTTGAAAGGATTGTTGTCAATAATGCCATGGCCAATGGTGCTAATATCACTCCCCAACCTGTAATGGTTATGTCGAAAAATGGGGCAAAAATTTGAAGCAGAATTCCGTTTAAAACTAGTGTTCCTACTCCAAAAGTCAAAACTAGAAATGGCATTAATATTCTTGTTAATATTGGCCAGAATATGGCATTAATAAAACTGATGAATATGACAAACAATGCCACTTCGTCGAATCTGCTCACATCAACGCCCAATCCGAAAAAACTAATTAAGTATAATCCTATTATGTTTCCTATAAAGACTATTAAACTTCTTTTAATTGTTATTCGTGGTGGCTTATCATATTCGCTAACATGTTCCATATGTTTATTTATGTTTTTCTTTTAAAAATATTATCTATATTATTTCAAAAATTTCGTTTATTGTATCAACTTTTTTAAATAATTCTTCTTGTTTGTATAAAAATCCTTTTTCACCCATTTCATCAATCATTTCAAGCATCTTATCAAAGAAGCCCTCAATGTTGAAAACGATAATCTCTTTATCATGTTGTTTTAGCTTTCTGAGGGTTATAATTTCAAAAAATTCATCTAGAGTTCCTATTCCTCCAGGTGTTATTATGAATGCATCTGATTTTTCTAAAAATTTGTTTTTTCGCTCATCCATTGAATCAACATAAATAAATTCGTCGCACTGTTTGCATAGCGGTTCGAAATTTCCAATCCACCCTGGAGCTATTCCGATTGATGTTCCATTATTGTCATGAACCCCTTTTGCACATGCACCCATCATGCCGGTATCTCCTCCGCCAAAAACTAAACTGTGTCCATGTTTGGCTATTTCACGGCCTAATTCATAAGCGCAATTGGTATATTTTGGGTCTATTTTTCTACTTCCTGATCCATATAAACAAATTTTCATAAAATCATCTCTAAATATCGGGAGTTTGCTCAGCCAAACATAGGTGGCAGATTGCATTAACATTATCCTTTTGATTATCTTTAACTGGGCAGAAAAATTCTCCATTTACCTTTTCTACCTTTAAACTTCCAGGAAATTCACTACCTACTGGATGAATTGGTTCTTCTAAGATAAATGTGGTGTATAGGGCTGTAATTACGTAGATTAGTGGGAATTTGTCGTCTTTTTGATCGGACAGCCTTTCCTTTTCAAATGTCCTTTTCAGCATAGGAAATGAACTGTCAAATGATTTTTTATCAATAATTTCATTATCGTAACTGTCATTGTTGAGGACTTCTTTCATTCGAAGTATAAAATATTTTATATAGATTTTTAAATATTTTTCACGGTAATTAGCATGAACGAACTCTCCATCTTTTCTCATTCGTGCTGTAGCCATCATCAAATCATGCACTGATATTTCTGCAGCATATTTTTTAAGAATTATCATTAATTCATCACGGGTAATGTTATCTTTTTTGGATAATTCCATTAGTTCATATAATATCTCCTCTGGTTTCATGTGTAAGTTTATTTATTTTCAATATAAAAATACTTTAATATTTTAAAATCAATAATAAATAATTGGTTGATAGTTATGGCTGAAAATTTCATGGAAATTTCTAAAGAAGATATCGAAAATGTTGAAAATGCATTAAAAGTTAATTCAGATTATAAACTCAAAAATGATAATTTCAATGTAAAATCATTTAAAAAAGGAAAAGAAATAGTATTGATACAATATGTCGCCAATGTTGAAAATGAATTGGTTTTTCAAACTAAAGAAGAAAACGGCAGATATTATATTTCAGATACTTTTGCATTGTTCCAGGATAATATTATAAATGGTAATGTGTCAAGGGATGTTTTCCAATCAGTAAATAAATATTTCCATGATGTTATATCAGATGAAAGCAACGATTTTTCAGAGGAAAAGGAAGAACTGATTAATTTTTTAATGTTGACTGAAGAGTATGATGAAAATCAGCTTCAGACTGACTTGGATCCTTCAAAGATTCGTGAAGATTATAAAAAGGATTATGATAGGATATACTCTGATGATTCCATGAACAGGGTTGAAAAAAGTTTAGCCTTAAAGGAATTGTTGCACATGTCTATCTGTCAGGTTGTTAATGACCTTGAGCTATTTTTCACAAGACCTGTTGATTTAACTCCTGAAGAGATAGCTGAAAAAGATAAACAGGAAGCTAAAGCTTTGGAAAATGAAATGCAATTATCTTAAATTTTTCATTTTCAACATAACTATTTAAGTAATAGTTTTTACATAATTTGTATTATATGATTGCTATCACTAAAAACGAAGAAGTTGTTCTAAACCAGATTAATATATTTTCCATTGAATATCCTGAGGGAATCCCTGTTGGTGTTTTAAGAAAGGATTTAGGATTTCATGAATATGATTTGGTGGAGATTATAAAGGAACTTGAAGATAAAGATTTGGTTATATTCAATGATAATAAGGTTTCTTTATCAGAATATGAAAAGGAAATCAACACTGTTAATTCTAAAAAGGATTTAGAGGAATTGGAATTAAACATTAAAGAAAAAGAATCCTATGAATTGATTCAAAATTTGGTTGATGATAAAAATCTCATATCAAAATACACTTTGGAAGGACATCTTTTGTATGGTGATTTAAAATTGTCTAATTTTAGAATGTATCATATTATTTTATCTTTGCAGAATAAGGGTCTTTTAAAGCCTATCATTAAGGATGATGGCGAATATTATCTGTTGGTAGGATAATATTTTTTCCATATAACATATTAAATCAGTAATATTTTTTTTCATTTTAATCATAATATTTATATAATTTAATAAATATAAAATGTAATTATATAATTTAATGTTTTGATGTGTTTTGTTATGATGAGAATTAGTATGTCTTTACCTAAAAAATTATTATCTGATTTTGATGAGGTATTAAAAGAACGGGGATATCAGTCCCGTTCAAAAGGAATTCGTGATGCACTTCAAGATTATATTGTTAGATATCAATGGATGAACTCCATGGAAGGTCAAAGGATTGGTATTATAACTATCATCTATGATCATCACTATACTGGCGTAATGGAAAACCTTGCAGAGATTCAACACAGCTTTAGAAATGAAATCAACACAAGTATGCATATTCACATGACTGACAAATACTGTATGGAAATTGTAGTCGTTAATGGGGATATTGCTGAAATCCGTGATTTGACTGAAAGGATTATGAGGCTTAAGGGTGTTGAACACGTAAAACTTACAAGTACTGCAAACGGAGAAGAATTTAGTGAACCCGGCCACAGTCATGAACATGGTCACCATCATCACTAAATTTAATATTTTTTTTCATGAAATTCAAAACTACTCCCTATCATTCAGATTTGTTAAAGGATACTGATAGGTTAGCTAGTTTCTATAATGCCATAATGGAATATAGTGGAAATACTGGGCTTGCTTATGATTTGGGATGTGGGAGTGGTATCCTATCCTATTTTTTAAGTTTTTATTTTGAAGAGATTATTGCTTTGGAATTGGATTTTAAAGCTGCTAAATGTGCTAAAGAAAATTTGTCCGATTTTTCAAATATTAAAGTCATCAATGATAATGCTATTGGACATGATTTTGAAAAAAAGGCTGATCTAATAGTTTGTGAGATGATGGATACTGCATTAATTGATGAGGAGCAGGTACCAGTTTTAAATTATGCCAAAAAGTTTTTAAAAGAAGATGGGCAGATTATACCTGGGGAAATTATTAATACTGTGGAACTAGTAAACTTGCAAAGAGACAATGTTCATTGGGATGAAGATGGAGCAAAATATGAAGTGCTGTCTGATGCTGAAGTCTACTCAAAGTTTAATTTGCTTGATGATATTAATCCAAATTTTGAAAAAGAAATATCTATCAAATCTAAAAAGGATGCATTCGTTAATGGATTAAAAATAACCACATTTGCAAAGCTTAATGATAATATAATTTGCGGTCCAACCCCTATGCTAAACCCACCCTTATTGATTCCATTGGAAAAACGATTTGTAAAAGGCAATGAATTTATAAATGTTAAATTAAAATATATTATGGGAAATGGAATTGAAAGTATTCAAACAGAATACCTATAATTATGGTGAAATGATGTCTTTTGAATCTCAACTTGAGGGTTTTCTCTCAAATAGTGAAAAATTGATTGTTTTAGGTGTTGGTAATGACCTCAAATGTGATGATGGTGTGGGACCATTCATCATTAAAAGATTAAAGGAAGAAGATATTGAGGATGAAAATTTAATATTTATCAATGCTGAAACTGTTCCCGAAAATTTTACAGGCAAACTCAGAAAAGAGAATCCTACCCATATTATCATAGTGGATGCCTGCCTAATGAATGGGAACCCGGGGGATATGCAAATTGTAGATAAAGATGATTTTTCAAATATAGGCATTTCAACCCATTCTATGTCTTTATCATATTTTGTTAAATATTTGGAAAAGGATAATGATTTTAAAATAATTTTTGTAGGAATAGAACCTGAATCTTTAGATTATGGTGAAAACTTAACTGAAAATGTTGAAAAAACTGCTTTTGAATTTATTAATATATTAAAAGGGATTATATTATGAAATTATTGTTTATTGGCTCAAGATTATATGATGACCTTGATTGGTATGTGAGAAGTAAGGGAATTGAAAGTGTACTTACAGAATCTAATGAAGATGCGATTAACTTGGATTTGCCTGACCAGGTTTTTATTGTTCCAAGGGGAATGGATGGTCCAAAACAGGTTGCACTGATGCAAAATGTTGATGCAATTGTCCCATTGATTGGAATAGATCCACCATTAATTGATGTTGCGCATATGAAAGAAGAAATTGAAAGCGAGTATAATATACCAGTCATTGCTTCTGATGTAAGGGCTGTTGAGCTCACTTCCAACAAAATCAGAACCAAGAGATTTTATGAAGAAATTGGGGTAGCTACTCCACAATATCAGATATTAAATAATCCAAATGAACTTAAAATGGATTTTCCTGTTGTTTTAAAACAGGGTGAAGGACAGGGCGGTAAGGATATTAAAGTTGCCCATTCAGTTGAGGATGTTGAGGAATACTTTGAGGAATTCGACCAGGCGTTATGTGAAAAATTCGTTGAAGGGTCTGAAATTTCAATTGAAGTATTGGGATATGGTGGGGAATATGTCGCATTGCCTCCAATTTATAAGGGTGAAACCACTTTGGAAGGAACTCATCCATTAAATAAAGTTAAAACTGGACCTTGCATGGTTGAGGGATTGGATAATAACTTAGTTCAACATACTGCTTATAAAATAGCTAAAAATTTGGATTCAGATGGAATTTTTGAAATGGATTTCATGTTTTCAAAAGAAACCAAGCAATTATATGCAATTGAAGTTAATACTAGGCCTAATGGTACCAGATATTTAACCACTGCAACTTGTGGCATTAATTCATTGTGTGAATTAGTCAATATGGCCATTGGTGAGTTTTCATTATCTAAAATTTATGATAATCTTGAATATCATTATTCAACTGAAATTCCAATAGGTAATTATAAAGGTCCTTCTCCTAAAGAACCTATAAAGTCTTTTGAAGATAATGATTTTGTTGTTCATGGTCCTGAAGGTTATCAAAGAGTAACTGCAAGGGCTGATTCCAAGGAAGGGCTCAAACAGCTAGTTGATAAATTGACATAATCTGTGTTATAAGTTATAATTATATACTATTATTAATAGATATCTTATTAATCTAATGATTTATTGTGTGGTAAAATGAATAATACGGATATGTTAATTCTTTTTTTAGTAACATTATGTGCTACAATATTCTTCACATGGTATGTAAAAAGAATATTTCTCCGAGCAAGGATTGCTGATAATCCTATAGTTAGTGAACATAGGCATAAGAGCGGTACTCCGACAATGGGTGGTGTTGCATTCTTATTTGCAATTTCTTTTGTAATTGCAGCATATTATCAAAATATTCCAATATTATTAGTTTCATTCATCATGCTTGCAGGCGGTATTGTTGGTCTGGTTGATGATTTGATTGGTCTTAAAGTTAAAGAAATTCAAAAGGTTGTTGTTAATACTTCTGATGAGGTTATTGCATTGGGAAGATTGGATGTTGAGCCTGGAGAGGAAGTTCGTGTTGCAACTCCAAAAGCAAAAGCCGAAGTTGATGACTTGCTTAAAGAGGGTAAAGTTGAAGTCATAGGTGAAGTTCCTATCAAAACAGAACCTGAAGAATTGGAAAAAATAGTTTGTCAGATTGTAATCGGAATATTTTTCGCTCTTACTGGTATAGTGACTACTTTAGGTGGTTTTGAATTAGGTTTATTGGCTATTCCAGTAGTTATTATAGCTATTTTAGGTTGTATCAATGCAGTTAATTTAATTGATGGAATGGATGGTTTGGCAGCAGGTATTGTTGGAATTGCATCAATTTTCTGTTGTGTTTACATTTACTTGTTTGGACATGCATCTTTAATGCCTCCATTTTTAATATTGTCTGCTTTATGTTTAGGATTTTTGGTATTCAATAAATATCCAGCTTCTATTTTTATGGGGGACACTGGCTCATTCGTATTGGGAACAGGTTATGCTGCTGCAGTACTTGTCTGTGATATTCCGTATTTTGGAGTTCTAGCATTGGGCGTTCCAATTATTTCAGTTATTGTAAGCTTATTGCACAGGGCACATATAATCAAATTACCGGTAGAACCGCTACATCACACATTAAATCATTATGGAATGTCTGAAACAAAAATTGTATTGACTTACTGGGGAGCTACATTATTATTGTGCGTAATAGGTATTCTTGCTAAGATGTACCTATTCTAATTTTCTTTTAGGTGATAATATGGAAATTCAAGAATTGGCTGAAGCCATTGAAGGAAAACTCATTGGAAATGATGAATTCTTTTCAATTGATGGTTTTACAGGTAAATTTACTTTTTTAAATGATGCGCATACTGGAGATATAGTAATAAGGCATTGGATCAATGATAAAGGTATTGAAATGGCATTTGATCAGAATATTGCATGTTTGATTACTCAAAATCCAAAAGATGGCGCTATTGAAATGGCAGAACATTTAAATTTCCCATTGATAATTACAGATAAAATAGAATTGGCAAATGCATATGCATTATCATACACCATTAACAAATTCTCTCCAAATTCGACAAATATTGTAATCACGGGAACAAACGGCAAGTCAACTACATCACATTTAATTTATCATATTTTAAAAACTGCTGGTTTTAATGTATTTACCAATACCGATAGCGAATCGGAATTCAATACATTGATTGACCCGATGGTTTCTAAACTAATTGCGGATGAAGTTACAAAAAATGGGGAACTGGATTATCTGGTGATTGAAGTATCTGAAGTTCAAGGTTGGCTTGGAAAATTGATGGAGCATCATGCTGCATTGATGAGTGAAGCAATCAACCCTAAAGTAGGAGTTATAACAAACATTGCAATGGATCATATTGGTCTTGTCAATTCAATAGATGATGTGTTTAGGGAAATAACTGCTGTTCCGAAAGTTATTGGTGATGGAGTTTGTGTACTCAATTATGATGATGATTTGGTCATGAAATTGGATGCAGAAAACCCGTTCTATACTTCAATGTCTCCATTGGATAAGAAAAATGCAGTTAGTTATGATGGTGAAAAAATAATTCATCAAGGCAAAACCCTTATGACTAAGGAAGAATTGCCATTCACAGGCAATCATTTCATTCAAAATATTTTATCAGCGATTGCATCATGTATCTCTTTGGGAATAGATGAAAATGATATAATTGTGGGTGTCAAATCATATAAGGCTTTAAATAGACGTTTTGCTAAATTAAATGATGAACCGTTGATTTATGATGATTTTGCACATAATCCTGATGGGATTAAAGCTACTATTTCTGAAACAATCAAATTGCTTCCTCCAAATCAGACACTGTATGTGGTATGTGCCATCAGGGGGTCAAGAGGTGTTGAAATAAACCAATTGAATGTTGATGCGCTCGTGGAGTCTGTGGGGGATAATATGGAATTGATTTTATCTTCAAGCAATGATGTTGTCAATGATTTAAATTTTGTTGAACAAGAAGAAAGAGAAGTATTTTTCAACACATTAAATCAAAATGATATTGATTTTAATCATTATGACAATTTAAAAGAATGTTTAAGTGAAACTTACAAAAAAGCGGGTAAAAATGATATCATATTATTAATCGGAGCTCAAGGAATGGATCCTGCCGAGTCACTTTTAAATGAGATTATATAAATTTAAATATTACATTAACTTAATATAATAAATGAATAGTTTTATTCTTATAATGGAATATTCGAAAAAGAGGATATAAACATGTTTATAAAGATTAGAAGAGACACATTAATAATTCTATTATTGGCATTTATTTTAATCTTTTGTGGTCGTTTAATCACTTATGTTGCATTTGCATCTTCTGATGAAGTAAATGATGGTATAGCTATTTCAGGAGTTATCATTAAAGGAAATGACATTGTTCCTGTGGATACTATTAGGTCTAATGTAATGCAATCTGGATTAAGGGATGGTAGTGTCATTTATGGTGATATTTTAAAGACTTCAGTTAGAGAAGTCTCGCTGCAAGATGCTATTCAAACGGCACAAGAGTTTGCAACACGATCAACAGTACCAGGTACTTCTGTAGAGCCAATTACTGCTGCAGATGTTCAAGTAGATAAAAACACTGGTGTTGTTACTGTAACTGTTATTGAAGACTTTTCTTCTGTTGATATGAATAATAAAACATCTAATAATTCTTCAGTAGGTGGGGAAGTTGGATAAATTTAAAGTATCAATTGTATTTTTAATTATATTTCTAATGACTATGAGTAGTGTCGCAGCTACCTGTAACATTATTGTTATTACTGACCCTACGGGTAAGGATCCAAATGGGGCTGCTGCTGGAAGTATGTCATTTGCAGAAAATATGTTCCAATCAACATTCTTAATGTCTAAAAACAACCATTTTGTAGTGCTTTCTGGGGGTACCGGTAGTTCAGATACAAGGTTGGATTCAGTCATTGAAGCTGTTGCTAATTTAAATAATAATGCTTCTGCTGCTTCAGCTGCATCTATTGCATCTCAATATAATGGAGCTCGTTTGGTAGCAGGTGGTCCAAGCATTGGTGCTGCTGTTGGCGGTTCTTTTGATGCTTATGTAATTACTGTTGATGATGCTAGCAATGATATTAAAGTTACTCCATACAGTAGTGGTGTTGCAACATTGCAACCTGGTCAAAAAGGAGCTATTATTCACTTGAGGAATACCAATGGTAATCCATTGTATGGTACTGCAGATTCCGTACGTAAAGAAACTGCAATGAATATTGGTAAAATGATTAGGGACGGTTATCCAGCAACCACTATATTATCAGAGGCAATGGGTCAAGTGGCTAATGAATCTGGTGAAAAATACGGTGGTGGTGGAGTAAATCTAGTTTCTGGTATTTCAACTGAAGACATGTTTACTCCTCAGGAGATGAACCAAACGGGTTATCCTATGGATGAGGAATATTCCAAAGCTTGTCAAGATTGTGAATGGGCAATGGGATTCCCTGCTGCTGAAGCTTATGGTAGATGTCCTGTTTGTGGTGGAGAATTAAAAACAATATATGCATATCAGGCTTTAGGTGATGCTCTGACTGTTAGTTCGAATGCAGTTAGTGTTTCTGTTTACGGTAGTGATAAGCCGGGTTTAGCAGCAACAACCTCTGAAATTGTTGAATCTTCTGTTGCTAAAAATGGTTATGATGCATCTGCAATTGCAGCGTCCATTAATAAAGCTATTAATAATGGTCTTTTAATGGGTGTTGACCATGTGGAACCTAAGGATTTAAATGTAAAACAAGGTTCTAAAGCAGTTGGTGTTTATTTCAATGCACTTCCTGGAGATAGGTCATCTCCTGCATGGGATTTACCTATTGATGGAAATATATTGAATATTTTAGGAAGTATTCAAACTGCTGTTGGTATCATCTTGATTCTGCTTGTTGTGTTCAGAAGTAGGTTATTGAAATCTTTCCAAAATAGGTGATTCACCTATTATTATTTTTTTTATTTATTGGGGATTATTATGGCATTAATTTTAGTTAGAGGGGAGAATAATTCTAAATTACTTAATGCAATTGCAGATATGGAAAGGCATGGTAATTTAACATTGGTTTCAAAGCCTAAGGTTATCGATGCAAGTTTTGCAGATTCATTGGTTGAAAGTATTCTAAACTCTAAACTCAGAACAAAATCTAATGTAGCTACTGCTTTTTTCGTTAAAGAGGATACTACATTAAGCATTATGCAAATAAAAAAAATTCATCCTCCGGCTCATGTTGTAGTTGTGAGTAAGGAATATGGTGGTTATGATGAGTTACAATCATTATTGGAAACTGCCAAATCTTTCCAGGGATATCAGTCTCACAGAGCTGAAAATGAGGGGATGATTGATTATAAAATTAAAGGTAAAGGAAGACATATTAAAAATGAGAAATTGAATAGCTATGTTAAATAGCTATTTTCTTTTAATTTTCATTATATTTCCTAATGTACGTTCACCTGATGAACTATTTACAAATTGATTCAAATCTACATTATCTACTTTTTCTAGTAATTTAATATTCAATGCTTTTTCTAGTTTTTTTGTGAGCTTTACATCAGGAGTCATTTTTCCGGTTTCAATTCTTGAAATGACTGAAACTCTTTCATTGATTTTTTTACCTAAATCTTCTCTTGACCAATCTTTTGCTTCTCTTGCTCTTCTAACGGTAATTTCGAAATCTTCAATTAATTCTTCAGAAGGTTCATCATTTCTTGAATAACTTTTGTTTCTAGTTGTGGTTGGTCTTTTTGATTTTTCTTGTTTTCTAAATTTTGGTTTAGGAGGTGCTTTTTGGATTTTTCCAAGTTTTGAACACTCTTTGCATACAACCATAACTGATCCTTCAATTTTTGCCCTAATTGGATTATGTTCCGGCACTTCTTTACCACAAATTTCGCATTCCATATTAATCAGTTTTCCTTTTTTAATTAATTAATATTATATATTCAATAACTTATAAAATAATTGTTAGTACGAATTCAAATGAATACATTTAAATACTTTAAAGTTACTAATTGTTATTAAAGTAACAATGAAATATAAATTAATAACTAACTGGAGATGATTCACATGGATAATTTTGACGATTTGGAAAATTCTTCTAAAGAACAATTAATAGAAAAAGTTGAATCTCTACAAGATGAGGTTAATAATTTAAGAGAAGAAAAATCCAAAGCAAAAAGTAACTTAATGTGGAAAGTTAGGAAATTAGAAAAGGATAAAGTCCTAATTGAAAATGAAAAAATTAGATTAGAAAGAGAAACTAAATCTTTACGTTCAGAAGTGGACAGGTTCAGATCACCTCCACTTGTATTAGCAACTATTACTGAAGTTTTAGATGATCACAGAATGACTGTTAAAAGTAGTACAGGACCTAGTTTCCTTGTTAATTATTCAAAATTTTTAGATGAAAAATTATTAGTTCCTGGCTCAAGAGTGGCCTTAAATCAACAAACATTTGGTATTGTGGAAGTTTTACCATCAGAAAAAGATGCAAATGTTTCCGGAATGGAAATTGAAACAAAACCAGATATTACCTATGATAAAATCGGTGGTTTGGAAGAGCAAATTGTCGAAGTAAAAGAAACTGTTGAATTGCCTTTAACAGAGCCTGAATTATTTGAAAAAGTAGGTATCGAACCGCCTAAAGGTATATTATTATATGGGCCTCCTGGAACAGGTAAGACTTTACTTGCAAAAGCAGTAGCTAACGAAACCAATGCTACTTTTATCAAGATTGTAGCTTCCGAATTTGTTAAAAAATATATTGGGGAAGGTGCAAGACTTGTCCGTGAAGTATTCGAATTGGCTAAAGAAAAGGCTCCAGCTATCATATTCATAGATGAACTTGATGCTGTTGCAGCTAAAAGGCTTAAAAGTTCCACCAGTGGTGATAGAGAAGTACAACGTACTTTAATGCAATTACTTGCAGAACTTGATGGTTTTGAATCAAGAGGAGATATCGGAATTATTGGTGCTACCAATAGGCCAGATATATTAGACCCTGCATTATTGCGTCCTGGTCGTTTTGATAGATTCATTGAAGTTCCTCTTCCAAACATTGACGGAAGAAAAGAAATTCTTAAAATCCATACTAAAAACATGTCATTAGATGAAGAAGCAGACATTGATATTCTCGCTGATTTGACTGATGAGCTTTCCGGTGCTGATTTAAAAGCAGTATGTACTGAAGCAGGTATGTTTGCAATTCGTGATAAACGTGAAAAAGTTACTGTAGCTGACTTTATGGATGCTATTGATAAAGTGATGAGTAAAACCAAAGAAGACGAATTGTTCAAAACTGAAGCCGGAGTAATGTTCGGTTAATTTTAATAATATAATAAGCCGATGATGAACCCTATGAGCTCTGATATGTGATGAATGATGGGCGAGCTGAGGCTTATTTTTTTCAATCTTTTTTTGTAAAACTTTATTTAAAATAAATATCTAATATTATAATTATGATATTTGATAAAAATGATGATGTTAGAAATGAAAGAATTCTTTATCAAGCAAAACCTAATATGCTTTTTGGCTGTAAAAAAGCTATTTATGGTATTGTTTTATTAGTTATTGTTTTCATACTTTCTCCGAAGGTCATTCAATTCGTTGGGAATATGCAGGTTTATTTGATATCTTATATTAATCTTGCTTTAACTAGGTATGCAGCAATAGGATTTTTCATTGTCATTCTTTTTATTATACTATTTATTATTTGGCAACTTATTGGATGGTATTCTAAGGAGTACATTTTAACACAATCCCGAATCATTATCAAATATGGGGTGTTGTCCACTAAGAAAAATTATATGCCTTATGCAGCTATTCAAGATATCAATACTTCACAAAGTGTTTTTGGTAAAATATTTAATGTAGGAACTATTTCTTTATTTAGTGCTTATGATAACAATCAAATGGAATTGTCCGCCATATCAAATCCTTCTGAAGTAGAAGAGATTATCTTTTCCAATATGGTTAATCACAGGGCATATGGTGAATCAAATCCATATCCTCATAATGATATGTCATATGGGAGGAATTTCCAAACAAATGATAGCTATCTTGAAAAAAATGATTATTATGATGAATTCGAACCGATTACTCCAATTGGTCGTGAAAAAGATAAATCTCCAAGAAGAGATTATGAATATTATCCTGATGATTTCAGTCAAGGTGAAAATAATCGTAAAAAATATGAATATGAGCCTTATACTGATAATTTCTATGATGTTGAGGATAAGCAATTCGAACCTAGATACAAAGAACCTTTAAATCAGTATGATGATTATGGTAGGGATAGTGTGGCATATGAATCCAATTCCATTAGACATGGAGAATCTTATGATGATTATGGTAGGGATAGTGTGGCATATGAACCTAATTCCATTAGATATGATGAATCTTATGATGATTATGGTAGGGATAGTGTGGCATATGAATCCAATTTCATTAGATATGAGGAACCTTCAAATCAATCTTCTGATAAAAGTTATTATAATGAAATAAGGGATGAGTATTCTTATCGGGATGATGGCTACTATCAAAATAATGGTCGTGAAGTTTATTATAATGATAATGCCAATAATAATGTTCAAGATAAATCAGTAGATGTAGATGAATCTAGTGAAAAAGTAATTAGAAGGCACTTCGATAAATTTAAAAAATAATTTTTTAAATTTTCTTTTTAAAAATTTTCTTTTCGGTGAATTTAATGGAATTATTATGTATTCAATCTCAAGAACATCCTGAACTGCCTAAAGCTGAATTGAAAGCAGTTATGGATTGTGAAAATATTGATGCTAATCTTTGTGTTATCACAGAAGGATTGGTGATTTTAAAAGATATTTCAAATGATAAATGTGGGCAGTATTATGAAACCCTTACCCGAAGGTTAGGTTATACCCACGAAGTTCATGAAATCATTTTAACATCTTCAATCGATGCATTAAATGATGATGTTTCATCTGTGGACTGGTCAAAGTATATTGATGAAACATTTGCCGTAAGGGTTAAAAGATTCCACTCAGAAATTGATACTGTAGCTACTGAAAGGAAAGTGGGGTCATTGATTTTGGAAAATTGTGATAATATAAAGGTAAATCTTAAAAAACCTAAATCACTAATAAGAATTGTTGCATTTAATGATACAGTTTATGTAGCTATTGAAAAAATCAAATTAAATAAAAAACATTTTGAGAATAGCAAACCCCATAAAAGGCCATTCTTTTATCCAGGTTCCATGAGTCCGAAATTAGCAAGATGTATGGTAAATCTATCAAGAGTCACTGAAGGGGATTTGGTTCTGGATCCTTTTTGTGGAACTGGTGGAATATTAATCGAAGCTGGAATAATTGGTTGTAAAGTAGTCGGATCTGATATTTACTGGAAAATGAAAAATGGTGCAGCTATTAATTTGGAACATTTTGGAATTTCTGATTATAGAACATTCAATCTGGATGTGCGTGAACTTAAAATGTATGAAAAAGTGGCTGCTGTTGTTACTGATCCTCCCTATGGAATTTCCACCACTACTGGAGATATGGATGGTGATGATATTTTCAAGGAATTTTTCAAAGCAATATATGATAATATGAAAGATGATGCTTATCTTTGTATGGCAAGTCCTCATTATGTCGACTTAAAACCTATTGCTGATGAAATTGGATTTGAAATTGTTGAACAATATGGGATTAAAATGCATAGAAGTTTAACAAGAATTATTTCTGTTATCTGTAAAAAATTTGATTAATATATAAACAAATAGTTACATTTATATATGAGAACATAAATCATGTGTTATTTTTACTTCAAATCTTAACTATTCTTTTTTTGTTTTATTATTTCATTGATTTGTTTTTTTTATTTCATTTTTCAAGGGTTTTAAAAATTTTAATTTATATATTTTATTTAAACTCATTTTT
>R27__coassemble_267_pt1 | contig 38605 bp, 33 predicted proteins | sample R27__metabat2_low_PE_024 | metagenome-assembled genome bin R27
TTATTTAAATATATTAATTCAAATATTTGAATATATATAATGGGGATGTTGCTATGATTGAAAAGGAAGAATTAATCGCAAATTTCATTAAAGATGAATTGACTGATGTTCCCAATATCTTAAATAAAGAGTTATCTAATAATAATATGAAATTCAACTCCCGAGAAGAATTGGATGAGATAAAAGGATACTTGGATACTTTTTTAAAAGAAGATACTTCAAATAAGATTATAGTTTTGCCAGGTCTTAGGGGTGTTGGCAAAACAACATTGATTCTACAGGCATATGAATATCTCTTAAAAGAAAAGAATATTCCTCCCAATAATGTGTTATACATTTCCTTTGATGATTTAAATGATCTGGTTGAATGCAATATAAGACAGATGGTTGAAGTATACCTAAAAAACATATTTCATGCAAACTTGAGAAATTTGGATGAAAAGGTTTTCATATTCGTTGATGAATCACAAATTGATAAAAAATGGGCTTCCTCTGGAAAAGTAATATACGATAAATCATATAATATTTTCATGATATTTACAGGTTCTTCGGCTCTTCATTTGGAACGCAGTGATGATCTTGCAAGAAGAATGCGTAAAAAATCCATAACTCCTCTAAACTACACACAGCATTTAAAATTAAAATATGGTATTGACGTAAGTTGTTTGTCTGCTGATTTAAGAGATTTGATATTCGGTGGAGATATTAATAATGTTTTATCATCAGAATTTAAAGCAAATAACTTATTGACCAATTGTCTGGATTACTCTTCTACAGATTGGGAGGAATATTTTAAATTCGGTGGTTTTCCAATATTGTTTGACAAAAAGTCTCATCGGGAAATATGTGAGGATTTGGTTGAAATTACACAAAGGGTCATTACAAAAGACATGCCACAAATAAAAGAGCTTTCATCTGAAAATCAAGCCAATGCAAAGCGTATTTTAAGATATCTTGCTCTTCAACAGCCTGGAGAATTAACACAAGCGAATCTGGCAAATTACTTGAAAACATCAACTGCAAATGTAAATAAGATATTGGATTTGCTTGAAAAGACCCATCTGATTTTCCATTGTGAGCCGTATGGTGGTTCAGCTAAAAGGGTTAAAAAATCATGGAAATATTATTTTGCAACACCCAGCATCAGACATGCCCTGTCAACCAAAGTGGGAAACCCATTGCTTGGAAGTGATGATTATGAAGGGTTCCTTCTTGAAAACCTAGTTGCATCAAATTTGTTTAACTTATCCAATAATCAATTCACAAATTTCACTATCTATTATGATGCCGATAAAAAAAGAAATGTTGATTTTCTGATTCAAAAAGATTGCGAAAACATCATTCCAATCGAGGTAGGTCGTGGAAAGAAAAAGAAACTACAGATTAAACATGCCATCAACAAATATAATTGTCAATATGGGATAGTGGTTGCAAATAACTACTCTTCTGTAAAAAAGGATGATGATGTAATTTATATACCTCCAAAAACATTTTCATTTTTATGAAATAGCTATTAATTATATATAACTTAAAAATTAAATCATTAATTAATTAAAATTATTTTGGAGAGAGGTTAATATGAAAGGGCATGCGAAAGTTGTCATACTTATGTTCTCTCTACACTACTTTTTTTAGAAATCATGATAATTAAATATTTTCATCTATACTGGGTGAAACTGGGATGGTGGAAATACAAATCCTGAACATCTACTATAATCACTGACATAACCTGAACCAACTAATGATGCAAAGGTAACTACTTGAGTATTATTGGAAAAGTTGAGGGTAAGATGCTGAAATTATTTATAAACAATTGATGACAAGCAATTATTGTTATGCCAACAGCAACATAAAGCTAGTCAAAAAGAACCAAAAGTTGCACAATATGGATTCGCCCTTGCTGATTGGGGATGTTAAAGATAGTGATGTTGTAAAGGAAATCAATGAACCCAGCTATATTGATGCACAACAAAAGTTATTTTAGTTATATGTAAGTTCTAGAGGTTATCAATTAATTTGAATTTTTAATATTACTTTTTTCAGCGAAATGTTTAAAAATTATTAAAAATAAAGATGAAGAAGTTTTAAACTTCTTCGATTTCATTTAAAACATGTTATGTAAAAACTTAACCTTTATATATTATTAAAATAAATAATATCAATTGTTATATTATATTATGGCGGAGAAATTAACATGGTAGAAAAGGGAACAGATGTGTTAAAGGAAGGTTTTGCCAAAATGACAAAAGGCGGAGTCATTATGGACGTAGTGAATGCAGAACAGGCTTCAATTGCAGAAGATGCAGGGGCGGTGGCAGTAATGGCACTTGAGAAGGTACCTGCAGACATTCGTGCAGCTGGGGGAGTGGCCAGAATGGCTGATCCAACAATTGTTGAAGAGGTGGTTGATGCAGTATCCATCCCTGTAATGGCAAAGGCAAGAATAGGTCATATTGCAGAAGCGCAAATATTGGAAACCCTAGGAGTTGACATGATTGATGAAAGTGAAGTGTTGACACCTGCAGATGAAGAATATCACATTAACAAAAAGGAATTTACAATACCATTCGTATGTGGTGCACGTAACCTTGGTGAAGCACTAAGGAGAATTGACGAAGGTGCAGCTATGATTCGTACCAAAGGAGAACCTGGAACAGGAAACATTGTAGAAGCAGTTCGCCACATGAGAATGGTGATGGGAGAAATCAGAACAATACAGGGAATGGAGGAAGAGGAACTCTGGAAATATGCGCGAAACATCGAAGCTCCAATTGAACTTGTAAAGCAAACTGCAGAATTGGGCAAATTACCTGTTGTCAACTTTGCTGCAGGAGGAATTGCAACACCTGCTGACGCATCACTCATGATGCAGTTAGGTTCCGACGGCATTTTTGTGGGATCAGGAATATTCAAGTCAAACAATCCTGAAGCATTTGCAAAAGCAATAGTTGAAGCAACTGCAAATTACGACAAGCCTGAAGTATTGGCGGAAGTATCCAAAGGATTGGGCGAAGCCATGAAAGGTCTGGAAATGTCAACTTTGAGCGAATCCGACAGAATGCAGGACAGGGGAATTTAAAATTCCTCATATTTTTAATTATTTTTTAAGGTGCTTAGATGGTAAAAATCGGAATCCTAAATCTTCAGGGTGCAGTTTCAGAACACTTTGACATGACAAGAAAAACTGTTGAAAACTTAAAACTCGATATAGAAGTGGAAGAAGTAAGATACAGTGGTGATGTTGAAAAATGTGATGGATTAATCATATCTGGTGGGGAAAGTACTGTAATTGGCAAGCTCATTAAGGAAAGGGGTATTGATAAAGTTATTAAAGAAAATAATATTCCTGTCTTTGGAACTTGTGCTGGAATGGTGCTTCTTGGCAAAAAAACAGATTTCAACCAGCCGCTACTTGAACTTATGGACATAACTGTTAAAAGAAATACCTATGGAAGGCAGAAGGATTCATTTGAAGCGGAAATTGAAATATTAAATCAAAAGTATTCTGGTGTGTTTATTAGAGCACCGGCACTTGAATCTTATGATGGGTCCAAAAATGATATTAAGATATTGTCAGAATTTGATGGTGAAATAATAGCCATTCAGCAAGGACACAACATTGCAATTTCATTTCATCCAGAATTAACAGAGGACACTTTAATTCATGAATATTTCATTGAAGAAGTTTTAACAAGTCTGAACCATTGACTGCTTTTAGAAGTTAGTCAAATTGTAAACTTATAATGCAACAATTTTAATTTTTTAAAATTTGTTAACTTATACTTATCCATATAGGTTTTTCATGAAGAAACAATTGAAAGGGAATTCCTCCCATGATTCTGGTTAAGGACAATTATCCAAAAATATATAATATCCATTGATGAGTTTAATATGTCAAGAGAGGAATACGAAATATGAATATCTTAGACTTCTTGTTGAGTGATGAAATTTAATTAGAAGAGATTATAAATTTAATGTTATTATGCCAACGTCAATATGGAGCTGGTCAAAAGGAACCAGAAGTTACATAATCCAAATTCGCCTCTGCTGATTGGGGATGTTAAATGGGGTGATGTTGTAAATGAAGTTAATGAACCAAGCTATATTGATATGCAACAAAGATTAATTTGATTTCTTTACTTTCAATATTTATATTTTTAATTTCATTGGTTTGAAATTTATTTCTAATTTTCATATTGGTTTTCATTTAACTGAAAACAATATTGGTTTTATTATTTACTTTTCATTATACTGAAAACTTTATATGGTAGTTATGATAAATTAATAATTATAACAAGAAGTGTGATTTTAATGATTATTCAAAGAAAAGATTATATTGATAAAATCAATCCTTTTGTAAATAAACATATCATTAAAGTTTTAATAGGAACAAGACGTTCTGGAAAGTCAACCATATTAAAACAAATTATTGATTCATTAATAAAACAAGGAATACCTGAAGATAATATTGTCTGGATCAACTTTGAATTAAGTGATTATTTTGAAATAGATAATATTAAAAAGCTTGAAGAGTTCATATCTCATAAAACTGAAAATATTGAAGGCAAAATTTATCTATTTTTTGATGAGATACAGGTTGTTCCCCAATGGGAAAAATTAATCAATTCTTACTTTGCAAAAGAAAATTATGACATATATATTACTGGATCAAACTCAAAATTATTGTCTGGAGAATTTGCCACATATTTATCTGGCCGTTATGTCGAATTAAACATATATTCATTTTCTTTTAGGGAATATCTTGATTACTATGAAATTACTTCTGATTTTAAATCTCATTTTTATAGATATTTGGAAGATGGGGGTATGCCTTCAACATTTGACTATAGTGGCGATGATAAAAGATTAATTCTAATGGATTTATACAATTCTATTGTCCTTAAAGATATAATTCAAAGAAATAATGTTAAAAATGTCGACTTGTTGGAAAGGATTATGAGATTTGTAATGTATAACATTAGCCAGCCATTTTCCGCAAATAAAATTCATAAAAGACTAAAGCAGGATATGGTAAACTTATCTGTAAATACAATTTACAATTATCTGAAATTCTTTGAAAATGCATGCCTGATTTATCAGGTAAAGCGCGAAGATTTACAGGGTAAAAGAATATTAAAATATGATGAAAAATATTATCTATGTGATTTGGGTTTTAGACAGGCAATAATAGGAAACAATCAACGGGATATCACTCGTGTAATCGAAAATATTGTTTATTTGGAACTTTTAAGAAGAGGATATGAAATCACCATCGGCAAAGTTGATAGCCTGGAAGTGGATTTTGTATGCAAAAAACAAAACAAACTCATTTACATTCAAGTTTCTTATTTATTGGCAAGTGAAGAAACTGTTGAAAGAGAATTTAAACCATTAAAGAGTATTCAAGATAATTATCCAAAATACGTAATAACCATGGATGATGTGGATATGTCTCATGATGGAATAATTCATTTGAATTTAATTGATTTTTTAAGGGATAATGAAGTGATTTAACATCCTGGAAACCATACTCTTTTTAGGAAGTATGTCCTTTGTTAGGGAGTTTATCAACTCTGAGTTGATAAACTCATTTTGGTTTTTAAATAATTATTTTGAAGATAGATAATACTTGTTTTTATTAAATGTAGTAGATAATTCACCTACTTTTCGAGCATTATTTGTTCGTATTCTATCAAACAAAAATCGAAAAAGTAGTAGATAATTTGAATTGTATTATGCCAACAGCAACATGAAGATGGTCAAAAGGAACCAAAAGTTGCATAATCTTGATTCTCCTTTGTTGATTGGTGATGTTAAAGATAATGATGTTGTAAAAAAGGTTAGAGAACATTGTTTCATTGAAACTCACGAAAAAGTTCTACCACTTATGCATATTTTTCAATCAACTTTATACAAATATTTTGAATTAATATTCATGAAAAGAAAAAGTAGCTATTAATTATATATAATTTAAAAAAGTAAAATATTATTAATTAACATAATTGAGGTATTTTATGAAAGGGCATGCGAAAGTTGTCATACTTATGTTCTCTCTACACTACTTTTTTTAGAAATCATGATAATTAAATATTTTCATCTATACTGGGTGAAACTGGGATGGTGGAAATACAAATCCTGAACATCTACTATAATCACTGACATAACCTGAACCAACTAATGATGCAAAGGTAACTACTTGAGTATTATTGGAAAAGTTGAGGGTAAGATGCTGAAATTATTTATAAACAATTGATGACAAGCAATTATTGTTACGCCAACTCCAACATGAAGCTGGTCAAAAGGAACCAAAAGTTGCATAATCCAGATTCGCCCTTGCTGATTGGGGAAGTTAAAGATGGTGATGTTGTAAAAGAGGTTAATGAACCCAGCTATATTGATTCACAAACTAGGTTGCTTTGATTTTTAGTTTTGCAATATTGGGGTATGTTTATATTAAGAGAAAATTACATTTTCAATAGAGACAATCTCTGCTTTACCTGCATTCAATACTATTGAACTGGCCCACATTATGGAAGGCGAGGAAGTTTAATGTACAAGATTGTGTTTAAAGAAAAAAGAAGAAGAGAAAACTATCTGACAATACTTTTAGCAAAGTTTACGGCTTCGTTTATATCTTCTTCGTTTGGATGACCTCTATGAACGAATTTAAATTGTCCTCTGCAATGGAATTCTCTATCATCCATGTTTAATCCACATTTTTCAGCTTCTTTTTTTATTTGCTTATAGGTTGATTCGATAAGAGCTGCGGATGAGACATTAACAATACTTCCAACATTCACATCAATATTTTTGAGGAATTCCTTGACTTTTGAATCTGCTCCAGCATTATATACACTATTTCCCAAGAACAATATGTCAACATCTTCGTTTAAAGGTTCATCTATTGTTTTTGGAGCAACACCGATAGCTTCACCTATTGCTTCTGCAAGTTTTTCAGTATTTCCAGTTTTTGAATAATATCTTATTGCAATTTTCATTTTAAAACCTTCCTTGAATTGTATTACTACTCACAAACCCAACTAATTAACTCATTAATTTGGCTTTGTTGGTCGTCTTTACTTTCAAATCCTTTAGGATCATTGTTTTCACTACACATAACATTTTTGTGAGCACCAAATCTTAATACTCCAAATTCAAATGCGACATGTTCAGCTACAGGTGTGTAATCTGCTTCTCCTCCACCATAGCTGAATACTATACCTATTTTTTTTGATTCGTCTGGTGCTTTCATCTCTTTTGCAGGATTGAATTTGGAATAGAATCTGTCAATTAAAGCATCGACCATTCCAGGAAGCCTTCCAAAGAAAATAGGGGTGATAATAAATGCACCGTCACATTCTTCCAGATCATTGATTAAATCATATGCATCATCTTGAACTATGCATTCGTCTTTTGCCTTACAAGCATTATCAGCTTGACAAAATCCGATTTCTTTATCTTTTATATTGAATATTTCAACGTCTCCATCAATTTTTTCTTTGATGAAATTTGCAATTGCATATGAGTTTCCTTTTCTTGTACTTCCATTTATAACGATATATTTTGCCATAATTAATACTCTCCTTTGTTGAAATAACTTTAAAGTTATTATATATTATGATATATGAGGTCGTATTAATATAGTTAATCGTTATATAAATGTAGCAGGTGCATAATGGTAACCTTTAACAACACTATAGAAACATTTTTAAATTCACTCCTACAAAGACTATTACATGAGTGAAAGTGATGAAATAATCAAAAGACTGGACAGAATAGAAAATGAATTGATTACAATAAAAGAAAATAATTACAATCAAAACCTTCAAACTGCCATTGAAAGCATTAGGGACACCTACTCTAATTCAATCAAGAAAAATTTTGCAGACAATCTGGGGGAGAAGTGTAGTGAATTTTATCTCCCAAATTGCAAAAATGAAGAGTGCAAACAATTTATAGTCCAAGAGTTCAAAGAACTTTTTTTAAATACTCAAGAAACAGACCTCAACAAACTTAATGAACAGCTGGATGAAAAATTTTATTCTGTATGTGGCGTAGAATGTAGTCCATGCTACAATAACTTTAAGGAATACTTCTTTGAAGAGTTGAAGATGATCAATTCCATTAATGTGTCATATGAACTTAATGAAAATGAACCGATTGAAAAGTTGGATGTGGATATGTTAATTTCCGATGTATTTGAACCGTTATCGAGCAAGCAAAGGGTTATCATAATAGAATCGTTATATGTAGAAAACAAATCATATACTCAACTTTCACATTTAACTAAATTAAGGGGAGGAAACCTACTGTTCCACCTTGAAAAACTACAGGATGCAGGTTTAATCTCACAAAAACAAGACCGTGGCGAATACCTGCTCACAAAAAAAGGTTATACAACTTTGTCCTTAATAAATCAATTTCAAAAATTAATGTAATTACAATAATTGGCCACATTTATACGGGTTATAATGTGTCATTGAGAAAGAATTTGCCAAGCAATATTGTTTTCACTGTTCACGAACAAATTTCACTATACGTATCGGAGAATTTGGTTATTATTATGCCCACGCCAATATGGAACTGGTCAAAAGGAACCAGAAGTGACACAATCCTAATTCTCCGTTGATACTTGCTGAGATTAAAGAGAGGGAGTTGTAAAAGAGGTAAATGACCCAGCTATATTGACAGCCAACAAACATTGATTTGATTTCGCCAATAAAATTATTGTTTTGAAATTATAATATTGTTATCATTCTTAAATATTGTTTTATTTTATTTTAATCGTTTATTATTAAAATAAATAATTTTAAATAGTTTATAATTAATAATATCTATAAAAATATGATTAAATTTTTTATTTATTTTTTTTGATATATTTCTTAAAATAAATTAGTAATTGCTTAAATAAAATTAGTATAATTACTTAAATATGAATAGTATAATTACTTAATTGGTGGTATGTGGAATATATTAAAAGATATGTTTTGCATATAATGTAATATTTATAATTTTAAAACTAAATTATTATCATGAAAAAGTTTTTGAGTGTTGCATTAAAATTCCAATGGAAAACAATAGTGTTTATTTTCGCATTAATAATCATTCAGACATTCGTTCAAATGGAAATAATTGATTTGTTCGGTGCGGCTTTGACTGGAGTCAAAGAACAGAACGTTGATTTGCTTTTCAAATCAGGATTATATATGTTAATGTATACCGTCATTTCAATGATTGCCGTTTATGTCATCTCTTTTCTCACAACAAGAGTGGCTTCAAAATCAGCATATACTGTCCGTGAGAAAATATTCCATATTCTGATGAACTTGCCTCGTGAGGAAATTGATAAATTTAAAATTTCAGGGCTAGTTACAAGGTCAACCAGAGGTATGTCCTCCGAACAGGGATTTATAGTGATGATACTCGAACAGTTAATGCTTATTCCAGTTACATTCGTAGCAATTGTATATGAAATAGCATTGATTGATGGAACTTATGCATTATTTTTCTTAGGATTTATTGGTGTTCTTTCTGCAATCATAATTTTTAGAATGAAACAGATTGTGGAAATATTTTTCAGAGCTAAAAAGACATATGGTAAACTAAATTTATTATTCTTATCCAAAATCAATGATATAGCTGGCAGGATTCCATTTAACAAACAGGAGTATGAAGTCGAATTTGAAAAGGCATGTGAGAACTCCTATGATAAAAATGTCATCTATATTAAAAGTCAATGTTACCTCGGACCAATATTAATGTGGGGTTTATATGTTATTGTCCTGGTTACATTGGCAATGGTTAATTCAGGATACACCATTGGATTTGAAACTGATAGTGTAATTGATTCATTCATTATTCTGGTATATGTTGCCTACTTCATCACTACTCTAGCTAATATTCCTGCATTAATTGACAGATGGCCACGTGCATATGCCACTTCTGTGCGTTTGGAGGAAGTCTTGAATATTGAAGATAAAATCATAAAATCCAATACAAATGATAATCTGAAGGAAATAGAGATTGTTGAGGAGGATATTGCTCAAGAGGCTAAGGGCATATGGGATGAAAGAAAGGGTATCTCTGAAAAATTCACTGCATTGTTAAAAGAGGATAAGGCCAAAGTAAGAATATCAATGATTTTACTTACGATATCCACATTGTGCATGGTTTATGCCCCAAAAGTTGCCGGAAAAACAGTTGATTTATTGGCTTCCAATTGGAATTCAACTAATGACCCTGCTATCTACATTAGTCTTGCCCTGTTGCTGGTATTGTATTCAGTAGGATATCTGTTTAAATTACCTCCAAAGAGAATCATGGGGGCCACAGGTGAAAAAGTAGCATATGATTTAAGAGTGAAATTATTTGATAAGCTTGATGCTGTTGGTTCCGATTTCATTCAGGAAAATTCAAAGGGTCTTGTTCTATCCAGACTAAACAACGATGTGATGAACATCAGGGAGTTTGTTTCATCTAAATTTACTGAAATTTATGCGCAGATTCTATTTATAGTCTTTGTAATAGTGTTGATTGTGATGACAGACTTCAGGTTGAGCTTAATATACCTTGTGATATTGCCGGTTTATGCCGTTTGCTTTTATGTATGTGATGTCAAATCTAAAAACTATTACGATGGTCATCAAATGCAGTTGGGGAGATTGATGAGCTATTTTGAAAGAGGCCTGTCAAATCGTGATTCATTCCATGAAAAAGGGTTTAAAAAAATGAATCAAACTGTAATTGACTATTATGTCAAATCCAAAAACGTTACTAATTTTATGGTGCCTGTTACAACCCTTTTAACAAATATAAGTAAGATAACTGTTTATATTGCGGGGATTTACTTTTTAGCAGGTAATGAGATTCAGATAGGGACTCTATTGGCAGTTATTATGTATGGGCAATTATTAACAGATCCTATTAAAAAGCTAAGTTCCTCGATGGCCACTATTGAAACTTCATTTTCAAGCATCAAAAGGATATTTGCAATCATTGACTATAAAAACGATAAATAATTGAATTTCAATCATCTTGATGTCTGATGTAAGCTCAATTATTCTTGCAATTTGAATTGATGCTTTTTTTGAATAATTCTTTGAGGTTTCATAATCCGATTTGCCATTGATGATTGGTGTTGTTGTAAAAGAAGTCAATGAACTCAGTTATATTGATTTACAACAAAAATTATTTTAAACTAAATTATATTATTTTCCTTCTAGACGTTTAATATCTAAAATCATTTGATCAAAGTCAGAAATGAAGTTTTCATCTTGCACTACTCTGAATTTTTCATATTTTTCAAGCACATGTTCTCGTGCTTCTTCAGCAGATATCTTACCTTTGCCAACAAGAATTGGCAGCCTTCGAAGTTTAAGGTAGTCATCCAGCAGTTCTTTCCAATCTTTCATACCCATTGGGATTCTATCCTCTGCGCGTGATTCGGCTAAATTCAAAAAACCTTCTACTAAACTATTTAATCTTGATAATTCATTTTGATTCAAATAATTTTTGGATATGACCACGTCACTTTGTAGTATTTTTCCATTTGGTGCTTTTTTCCAGGTTGTCAAGCCCATATGAGGATTTTCAATATCGCTTCGTGTTTCTATGAGTTCTGCTGCAGTATGGTTGCTTATTGCAAATATCAGTTTGTTTTGTACTGTGGCAAAGAATTCTTTTGTTATGTCTGCATCTTTGTTATAATCAAAGCTTGTTGCATAAATGTCTGTGATTTTTTGATTGAATCTTCTCTCTGAAGCCCTTATTTCTCGTATGGTTTCTAATAATTCATCGAAATAGTCTTCTGTAAATCTTCCACCTTTTTTCAGAAGTTCTTTATCGATGACAAATCCTTTTATCATATATTCCTTTAATATTTTATTGGCCCAACGGCGGAACTGTGTTGCTTCTTTACTGTTTATTCTGTATCCTATTGATATGATTGCGTCAAGATTATACCATTTTTGGGGCCTACCTCGATTATTTGATTTTTTTAAGGATTTCTTAATAAAATTGGGATTGTCTTTAAAAAGGTCTTTAGAAGATATGCTTACTTCTTTTTCATCTAGCTCTCCTTCTTGGATTATATTTGAGAAATGCATTGAAATATTGGCTGATGTTGTTCCAAATATTTCTGCTATGACTTTTTGACTTGACCATAATGTTTCGTTTCCAATTATAAACTCAGCTTCTATATCGTTCTGTTCGCTTTTGTATAGTAACTTTTCAATAAGTTTGAATTCGGGCATACACTTCCTCCTTGGTTTAATTTAAAAATTTTTATAATTGGTTTTATATATGTTAATGATTATTATATCCAATTTTTGTTAGAGCATTTGACAAGTAATATTTGTTTAATATCTATTGCTAAAGTAGTAGATAATTCCGCTACTTTTCGCCCTTATCTGTTCGTATGTTGTAGAACAAATTTCACTAAAAGTAGTAGATAATTTCTATATTGTTATGCCAACAGCAACATGAAGCTGGTTAAAAAGAACCAAAAGTTGCATAATCCTAATTCGCCATTGCTGATTGGTGAGGTAAAAGAGAGTGATGATGTAAAGGAAGTTAATGAACCTAGCTATATGGATTTACAAACTAAGTTGTTTTGACTTTTAGTTTTTTTTTTTAAAAAATAATTCATAATTAATGTAAGCTCATTTTTGAGAATAGATTTAGCACCCCTACACCTATAATGATAAGTAAAAGTCCAAGGATCGCAGCCCAATCAGGGGTCTGTTTGAAAGCGATAATCCCTACAATTGTCACAAGCACGATTCCCAATGCTGACCAAATGGCATATGCAACTCCTATTGGTGCTGTTTTTAGGCAGTTGCTGAGACAGTAAAATGATAATATGTATAATATGATTGATGCTATTGTTGGCAAATGGTTTAGTGAAACCTTCAGCAACTTTTAACAGTGATGTGCACTGGTTTCAAATAGAATTGCAAGTAAAAGATAAGCAATATTATTCATTTTTGGTTTTCCCCATATTTTAACTGTTCAAATTCTTTTTTAATTTTTTCCAGTTCCTCGCCATGATATTCCTCTTCAAGATTGAAAATGGCGAGTTCGTATAATATGTTTTGAAGCCTGTGGCCTTTTTCAGTCAGGTGATATGATGTTTCATTATCTTTGATGTTTTTTTCGATGATGTTGTTTTCTTCCAGTTCTTTAAGTCTTTGTGTTAGGATTTTATTGGACAGTTCAGGCTTGTCCTCTTTGAAATCGCTGAAATATTTTTTTCCAAGAATCATGTCCCTTAAAATGTATACTGTCCATTTGTTTTTAATAAGATTCAGATTTTTTTCAAATTGACAGTATGGGGGCAGTTTATCAAATTTTCTTTTAATTGTCATTTTGCACCTATTGTTAAATTTAAACCTTTTCCTTTAAATATTTTTAAAAAGTATTACTTTAAAGAGGATATCACACTGTTACTTATTATTTTTGTTACCTTTTTGTTACAAAACCTTTTAATTGTAGTTTATTTATAATTTAAAACACAAATTATGGAAAGTGAACTAAATGAAAGAAAAAATATTTATCAATGGAAGAGGAGGATGTGGAAAGAGCACATTCATATCATTAATTGCAAAGGAATTGTCAAAAAACAATAAAGTATTAATAATTGATATGGATGAGGGAAACCTCGGATTGAACAAGATGCTTAATGTTGATGTTGCAGACACTTCATTAATGGAATATTATGGTGGAAGAGATAAGATAATGGGTGAAATTTTAAAAGTAGGAATTAAAGGTATGGTTTTAGAAAAAATCAACCTGAAAGATGACGCCGCCTCAGATTCAATAGATATTTTGGATAATATGAAATTATCAGATTTACCTTCCGATTATGTGACATGGAACGGAAATATAGGATTCATTGAATCCGGAAAAATCAACGACCCTGATGAAGGCTGTGCCTGTCCGATGGGAAATCTTACAAGAGACTTCCTAAATCACATTGAATTACAAGACAATGAAGTAATATTGGTCGACACCTCAGCGGGAATAGAACACATTGGAAGAGGAGTAATTGAGTCTGCAGACAAACTCATTTCAATAGTTGACCCGTCAAGCGATGCAATATTGTTGGCAAATAAAATAGGATCATTATCAAAAGAGGCATCCAAAGAATATATGGTAATATTGAATAAAATTGATGAAAATACTAAAGATTTGGTATTGGAACAATTGGATGATGACATATCTGTCGTTGGGGAACTTGAATATAATTCACACATAGCTCAAAGCAACCTTTCCCAAAAAGAAATTAACCTTGAGGAAGTAGAAGGTGAAATTAAGGAAATCTGTGCAAAAATTTAAAGATTTGATTAAGATTTAAATTTCAATAGGGTGCATGGTGAAATAATGGATTTGCTTTTTTATGTTGTTTTGCTGTTGATTGGAGGTTGCTTTGCAGGTTTCATGGCAGGCCTTTTGGGGATTGGCGGTGGAATTGTAATCACTCCAATCCAATATTATCTTTTAACCTCAATTGGATGTGATCCTAAAACGTCCCTAACGGTTACCTTTGCAACAGGTCTTGCAGTTATCTGTGTCACGATGATAAACAGTACACGAAAGCACAAACAAAACAATCTAATAGTAAAACAGCACCTAAAACCAATGATGGTCTTTGGTTTTGTAGGTGCCATTCTGGGTGCAGTCATATCTCAATACATAGATGTTGATGTTTTAAAGATTTTGTTTGGTGTAATATGTATAGTATCAACAGTATTTTTAGTTTTAATAAAATCTCCTACCTCTTTAGATAATATTAAAACTGATGCAGGATTATTTTACTCTATTGCATTTGCAGGTGGTCTTGCAAGCGGATTGATAGGTCCCGCAGGAGGAGCATTTATCATACCGATTTTCGTGGCATACTTGAGATATCCAATAACAAATACTATCGGAACAACTTCAGCATTAAGCATCGCAACAACACTTGCAGGGGTAATCTGTTATATTGTTTTAGGTTGGGGTGTTCAAGGATTGCCGGATTTTTCATTAGGTTATGTCAACTTGCTTCAATTCGTATTTTTAACAATAACCAGCATTATTGTATCCGGATATGCTGCTAACCTATCTAAAAAAATCAATCCTACAAAATTAAAAGCGCTGCAGGTAATCGTAATATCATATATTGGCCTTCAAATCATGGGTGTATTCGACATAATATTAAGCATAATATAATTTTGATTTGTATGTATAAGGTATGGAAAAATTGTATTGGTTGTGGGGAATGTGCAAAGGCATGTGATTTTAATCTGATTCAAACATTTGATGATTATATTCTGATGGATATTGAAAAGTGCAGGCATTGCTCAAAATGTGTAGAAACTTGTCAAAACAATGTTTTTACAAAATCAGTTATTTTTAAACACTTTTTATATCTATTATATTATAAGATTAAAAAATCTTAGGATAATTGAAAAATTGATGAGTATCTCATAACAGTTAAGATTTTTATATAGGTTAATGGTTTGTATGTCCAATTTTTGTAAGGCATTTGACAAGTTATATTTGTTTGTTAAATGTGGAAACAAAATTCACTAAAAAGTAGTAGATAATTTAAAGTGTGTTACGCCAACAGCAACATGAAGCTAGTCAAAAGGAACAAAAAGTTGCACAATCTTGATTCTCCTTTGTTGATTGGTGATGTTAAAGATGATGATGTTGTAAAAAAGGTTAGAGAACATTGTTTCATTGAAACTCACGAAAAAGTTCTACCACTTATGCATATTTTTCAATCAACTTTATACAAATATTTTGAATTAATATTCATGAAAAGAAAAAGTAGCTATTAATTATATATAATTTAAAAAAGTAAAATATTATTAATTAACATAATTGAGGTATTTTATGAAAGGAGATGTATATTACGGTAAAGGTATAAGGGAGTTAAAAGATAGCCATCAGGACTTGTTTGAATTGGTATCTAACATTAACGATACTGTATGGGATGGTAAGGTTTTAGATTACAAAACTCAAAAATTAATTGCTATTGGTATCACTGCTTCCCGTGCAGATCCAAGAGCTACCAAAAAGCAAATGAGAAGTGCTATTGAAGTTTTGGGCATTACCAAAGAAGAGATTGTTGATGTTTTGAGGGTTGTATTATTAACTTCAGGTATGCCTGCATTTTCCAAATCACTTCAAATTCTAAATAGTGTTGTTGCATCTATTGAAGAAGAGGAAAATCTGGAATAATATTTCTTTTTTTTCTTTTTTTACAGCAATTGATATATGATTTCACAAATGAAGAATAACATAAAAAATATCATTCCAGGATTTAAGATAACTGTTTTTAAAGGGTTTTTTAGATATATTTCTGTTTTTACCCCATTGAATTTGGCTTTTTTATAGTTTATCAATTCATAAATTCCAATTAAAAAGGCGATAATGATTACAATAAAGTAAATAATTACTATGCTTAAATCAAACATGTTGAAGGAATTATGAGCAATTGCTTGGCCTGCTTCACCTACAAATAAACTCACTACAGATCCCATCAGGTTAAGAATAATATGCAATGCTATTGAGTATTTTATTTTTCCTGTTTTTATGTATACGTAAGCGAAAAATCCACCAATCAAGAATGCATAAAAGAATTGGTTTACATTTCCATGGAAAAATGCAAATAACAATGCTGAAAGTATTATGGATACTTTTGCACCATATTTTATAGTTCTGTCAATTAATATCTTCCTAAATAGCAGTTCTTCAAATACGGGACCTATTATGCTGATTAGCAAAAGGTTCAATATGATGTTTGAAGAATTTATCAGTTCAACAACAGGATTTGAGATGTCTGAATGTGTTGCTGCACTAAGTAATGATGTGATTAAAAGGCCTGCAATGTTACCTATCCACATCAGGGTTAGTGAAATGGCAATGTAGATAATGAATTTTTTGAAGTTAATGTTTTCCTTTTCAAGTGTTTTCGATTCTATTTTTCTCATTAGATAAATGAAAATTGGCAATGGCAGTATATAATTGCAGATTCCGGATAAAATTGACAATATATTAACATTGCCAAGTAATTTCTCATCATAGAATCCTAAAATATTTACTAGTATTATCTGAAATATTAACGCTAGCAATCCGAATATCAAATAATTGAATCCAATTTTTGAGAAAAATTTTTTATGTATATTCAATTTCTCACCATTTTTGCTTTTGTTTTGTTATTATTGGTTTTTCTATATAATGTTTGCTATTGGTTTTTAGGCATGACAGTTTTTGCACATTAATTTAGGTTAACCTAAAATTTATATAATATAAAGTACATATTACATAAATGTCGGGGAATTTAGGTTCTCCTAAATATCACTTTATTTTAAAATTAGAGGAGAGAAGTTAAAATGATAAGAAATGAAATTTTTGAAAAATGTGCAGAACATAAACATGCATTGATTTTTGCAGCTGGAATCGCAACTGCAATTGTCGGTAAAAAAATAATTGAATCTAAAACTGTAAAAGATGCAGCAACTCAGGGAATGGCATCTGTAATGTCTGTTAGAAAAGATGCAGAAGAATGCTTCCAGGACATGAAAGAAAATGCTGAAGAGATTGTACTCGACGCACACGAAGAAGACAAAAAAGAAATCTACGTTGAAGCTAAAAAGTAAGTTTATTTTTTTTTTAGGTTGAAAAATGAAATTTCAAGTAATGTATGATAACGGATCTCGTTTAAGGGTTCGTGCTGGCAAATGGGCCTTCACTAAAGAGGAAGGTTATGGTCTTGCTTCATTACTTTTGAATCAGAGTTTTATCTATGAGGTCTATACTTCTCATAGGAATGGTAGTATATTAATATACTATGAAGAGGGTATCGAAAATAAAGAGAAAATATTTGATATCTTGAGAGGAATTACATTGGATGATTTGTTTGAGGCTGAACCAACACAAACTCAAGTTTCAAAAGAAATCACTGATGATTTTTATTTAAAATTATCTAAAATGATTTTTAAAAGGTTAATGGGAAGATTGTTCTTACCAATACCTATTAAGAATGCATTAACAATTTTCCGTGCTTTAAAGTATGTCGCTGGAGGCTTAGATAGTTTAACTAGTTTCCGTGTCGATGTTGCACTCCTTGACGGTGCGGCAGTTGCGGGTTCATTATTGTTAAAACAGTATCAACCAGCGAGCTCTATGATGTTCTTATTGTCAATTTCCGATGAACTTGAAGATTATACACTACAAAAAGCCAAATCAACACTCAAAGATAGTTTGGCTTTAAATATTGATACCGTTTGGATAATCGGTGAAGATGGTGAGGAAAAACAATGTCCTGTCATGGACATTGATAAAGGAGATAAGATTAAAGTACACATGGGTGATGTAATTCCTGTTGATGGAAAAGTAATTGAAGGTGAAGGAATGGTTAATGAAGCGTCAATGACTGGCGAACCATTGGCTGTTCATAAAAGACCTGGAAAAACAGTTCATGCCGGAACTGTGATTGAAGAAGGAAACTTGATTGTTGAAGTCTACTCAATGAATAAGGAAACAAGATTAAATAAGATTATCGATTTAATCGAAAATTCTGAGGAGTTAAAGGCGGATACGCAAAGCAAGGCTGAAAAGCTCGCAGATTCAATTGTTCCATATAGTTTCATTGCAACTGCTTTGACTTATTTAATTACAGGAAATCCAACAAAGGCATTATCTGTATTGATGGTTGATTTCTCCTGTGCAATCAAATTGACTACTCCATTGTCCATCATATCTGCTATGCGCGAAGCATCAGATAACAGAATGATGATTAAAGGTGGAAAATTCCTTGAAAATTATGCAAATGCGGATACAATTGTATTTGATAAGACTGGAACATTAACAAATGCAACACCTAAGGTTGTAGATGTTATTCCTATGTCTAAAAGATACACTCGTGATGAAATCCTGACTATGGCTGCGTGTATTGAAGAGCATTTTGCTCATAGTATTGCTGCCGCTATTGTAAAACAAGCTGAAAAAGAAGGTTTGAAGCATGAAGAAGACCACAGTGAAGTTGAATATATTGTAGCTCATGGTATTGCAACTGAATATGATGGTAAACGTGCCGTGATTGGTTCAAAACACTTCTTATTCGATGATGAAAAGGTTAAGATAACCAAAACTCAGGAGAAAAAAGTCAATAAAGCTGCCAAGGAACATTCTGTTGTTTATCTGGCAATTGATGGAAAGCTTGAGGGAATTATCTGTATTGATGATCCTGTACGTGAAGAAGCAAAATATGTTATTGAAGAACTTAAGTCTTTAGGCATTGAAAATATAGTGATGCTTACTGGAGACAGTGAAAGCGGTGCAAAAGCAGCTTCAAAAGCTTTAGGTATCACAGAATATAGGTCTCAAGTGCTTCCAGAAGATAAATCAAGAATTGTTGAAGAGTTTAAGGATGAAGGCAAGACTGTAATAATGGTCGGTGATGGAATTAATGATTCACCAGCGCTAGCGGCGGCAGATGTATCTGTTTCAATGAAAAATTCATCAGATATTGCCCGTGAAGTAGCAGACATATCATTATTGTCAGATGATTTATATGACCTTGTAACACTTAGAAAATTAAGTACTGGAATGCTGGACAATATTAATAACAATTATCATAATATTGTATTGGTAAACGGTTCACTTCTTGTATTAGGTGTATTCGGTGTAATCTCCCCATCAACATCTTCAATGATACACAATTTGTCTACAATGTTGTTTGGAGCTATGAGTACCAAATCAGTTCTAAAAGATGAAGACTATAACAAAGGTATAGAAGTAGAAGCTATTGAAGTGGCTGATGCTTCTTAATTTTTTCTTTTTTTAATATTTTTTTAAAGTTTTTATATTATGTTAACATAATTATTAATGTATAAAAATTTTAAATTAAGTGATGAAATGTTTGATAATTATAATAATAGGTTTGTCCCAATAATTTTACCGATAATTTTAATATTTTTTTGGTATTTGATAACTAATGGTTTGGGATTGTTTTCTTCATATATCTTGCCGGGACCTATTGATGTAATCAATTCTGCATGGGTAGTTATTCAAAATGGAAAATTGCTCACTAATACTATTGATACATTATTTAAAGTATTTGCTGGTTTAATTTTGGCATCTTTAGTGGCTATTCCTCTTGGGATTTTACTTGGGTGGTATAAGACTTTGGAAGATTTATGTACTTTTGTAATAAGTGTTTTAAGACCAATCCCTCCTGTTGCATGGATTCCATTTTCAATTTTATGGTTTGGAATAGGAACCGTTCCTGCAGTATTCATTATATTTATGGGATGTGTATTCCCTATTTTGGTATATACTACTGACGGTGTTAAAAGAACTGATAAAGTTTTAGTGGAATCAGCTCAAACTCTTGGGGCTACTGATTGGAATGTTTTAAGACGTGTGGTTTTACCTTCTGCAGTTCCTTATGTCGTATCTGGTTTAAAGGTAGGTATTGGTATTGCATTGATGTGTACTATTTCAGCTGAAATGATTGGTTCAAGTAGCGGTTTAGGTTATATGATTTTAACTGCAACAAACCTGTTTGATACTGGTACTACTGTTGTTGGTATGCTTGTAATTGGTTTAATTGGACTTATATTTGACTTTATATTTACAAGAATTCAAAACAGGATATTTTGGTAGGTGTTATGAATGTCAATTGATGTAAAAAATATTAATAAATCCTTTGAAGGTAAAAAATCAGATAAATTATCTGTTTTAGAGGATATTAATTTAACTATTGATGATGGGGAGTTAATTTGCCTTTTAGGACCATCAGGATGTGGTAAAACAACTCTTTTAAGATTGATTGCAGGATTGGACCAACCTACTTCCGGTGAAATTGTTGCCAATGGTGAAGTTGTTAAAAAGCCATCTGGTGACAGAGCCGTAATTTTCCAACAATATTCACTATTTCCTTGGTTAACTGTCCTTCAAAATGTAACTTTTGGTTTGGAAATGACAAAAAAGGGAAGCAAGGAAGAAAATATTGCAGCTGCTGAGAGATACTTGACAAGTGTTGGTTTAATTGACTTTAAGGATAGCTATCCACATGAACTTTCAGGTGGTATGAAGCAAAGGGTTGCAATTATTAGATCTTTGCTTAATCATTCACCAATCTTACTTATGGATGAGCCATTTTCTGCATTGGATATGCAAAATAGACATAAGCTTCAAGAACAACTGATTGGGGTTTGGAAAAGATTTGAAAATACAATTGTTTTTGTTACTCACGATGTTGATGAAGCAGTATATCTTGCAGATAAAATTGTCATTATGGATAAAAATCCTGGTAAAATTGCAAATATCATAGATGTAGATATTGAAAGACCGAGAAAAAGAGAATCTAAAGAATTTATAGCTCTTCAAGAGTCTATTGTCGAAAATTTAGATATGGGAGACTAGCTTTTCAGCTATATCTCAGTTAATTCTTTTTTTTAACATTATATTTTAGCCATTAAAGTTCCGTAATTTCCATTTTTTATCCCTTCATAGACATAATCGAGGGATTTTAAAATACTTGTTTTTAAATCATTATCTTTTGCCAAATATGCAACAATTGCTGATGATAAATTACAGCCTGTTCCATGCAAATTATCTGTTTCTATTAATTCCTGTTTTTCAATCAGTATCTCGCCATTGATGTTAATGGTGTTTATTCCATCCAGATGTCCTCCGGTAATGAGGCTGTCACAAACTATTTTTTCACAGGCTTTAATAGCATCTTCCTTTGAATTAATTTTTAAGCCGGTTAACTTTTCGGCTTCGGCAATATTTGGTGTTGTTAAAATGGAGTTTGGAAGTAGATATTTGTTCAATGCCTTTGCAATGTCTTGTTGAGTTAAGTCTCCGCCGGATGTTGCAACCATGACTGGATCTACCACTGCCTTTAAGTCATATTCCTTGATTTTTTTGGAAACTAATTTGATTATTTCTGGGGAATATAACATTCCTGTTTTTATAAATTCGACATCATATGAATCCATTACTGCATCAATTTGCTCAGTAATGTAGTCTTCACTGACAGGCAATGTTGAAAAGAATTTATAGGGATTTTGTGCGGTTAGAGCTGTTACGATGCCGGTTCCATAAACACCAATTGCCTGAAATGTCTTCAAATCTGCAAAAACACCTGCTCCGGCAGAGGGATCAACACCGGCTATGCTCATTACAATCATCTAATCAGCTCTTGTAACTTTTATTCTTTCACTTCCACGGAAAGGCTCAAACTGCACTTTCAACTCTTTTAGATATTTTCTGGTATAGGTTTTTTCACCGTGAATCATGATTTCGCCCAAATCTTCTGCAGTATTGACATCCAAAGCCATGAATAGTGAATCATGAACTTGGGGGTTTAGTTTTTTCCTTTCTGCAGCATTGATATGCTCTTTATAACTGAACCCTTCAAAATGAGTGTGAATAGCCATAGGCTTCATAATCATCATATTTGTCCCTCCACCTTTAGATGGGACAATAATGAAATCTAGACTTTTTGATGCTTCAATCAACATGGCAATGTTTGTTTTTCCTATCAATGGGATGTCTGATGGAACAATTATGACCTTTCGGGTTTTGCCTTTGCAGAATTTCATTGCCTGTGTTAATGCTTTGTTTAGATTTGAATTTTCATTTTCAAGAATAGTATCCAATTTAAGGCTTTTAGCGTAATTGAGGACGTCTTCATCTCTGCTGATTATGAAAATTTTATCGACATATCTTTTTAAGGTATCTGTTACATCCTGAAGCATTACTTTCAGGAGTTTTTCCCTTTCTTCTTCTGATAAAAAAGGAGAAAGCCTTGTTTTTGCATTTTTGAATTTGCTTACTGGAATTATTGCATAAATATTGTCCATATTATCACTAGTAAGTTTTAGCTATTAAAGTAATGTATTTTGCATCGTTGTCGCTGGCTATACATTTGCCTTCAGATACTTCTTCCTGAATGCCTAAAATGTCATAACCTGTTTTTTCTTCGATTTCCTTACCGATTGCTTCATCTCCGCACCAGTAGAATTTGACTACGTTTCCAGCTTCAACAAGCTCTGAAATTTCATCTATGTTTTCTGTGAATTTGACGTGTTCGGCTTGGAAATCCCATGCGATTTGTGAAAGGTTGTCTTGTGATTTATTTAATAATTCAATGATATTATCTGCTAGTGCATCATCCAATGGAATTTCTATTTTTTCTTCCTCATCCCTTCTCATGGCTATGGTAATATTGTTTTCCAAATCACGTGGACCTAGTTCAAGTTTGATTGGAGTTCCTTTCAATTCCCAATCATTGAATTTTTTACCAGGCCTGATGTCTCTGTCATCAAGGTTAACTCTAATGCCTTCAGCTTCCAATTGTTCCTTTATTTCAGCACATTTTGCAAGAACTTCCTCTTTTCCTTTCTTAAATAAAATTGGGATTATTGTAACTTGGTTCGGTGATACTTTTGGTGGTAAGCGTAAACCTTTGTCATCTCCGTGAATTCCAATAACTGATGCGATTACTCTATCAGATAATCCTGCACATGTTTGATAGACGAGTTTGTGTTGACCGTCTTTATCTTCAAAGGTAATGTCAAATGTTTTTGCAAAAGTTTGACCTAAATTGTGGATTGTACCAATTTGTAATGTTTTTCCGTTTGGCATTATTACATCAAAGGCCATAGTGTAGTCTGCTCCGGGGAATTTGTCCCATTCTGGTCTTTTAGAAATTAAATATGGGAGACCCAAATCATCAAAGAATTCTTTGTAAATTTCAATAAAGTCTTGGATTTGTTCATCGGATTCCTCTTTAGTTGCATGTGCAGTATGGGCTTCTTTAAATGTTGTAATTTCTCTTACACGAATCAATGGTCTTGTGTGTTTTGTTTCATATCTAAAGGTATTTACGATTTGATACATTTTGATTGGAAGGTCAATATGTGTTCTAATCCATAATGAATACATCGGATAAATTGCTGTTTCGCTTGTAGGTCTTAAGGCTAAATGTTCATTTAAATCAGTTTGCCCTCCTTTTGTAACCCAATATACTTCATCTTCAAATCCTTTTACGTGAATTCCTTCTTTTGCAAGTTCAGTTTCAGGTACAAGCATTGGGAATAATACTTCTTCATGGTCCTTATCCAATAATTTTTTTATAATGTTCATGGAGTGTTTTCTTATTTGAAAACCGTATGGCATCCATACTGCCATTCCTTTAATAGGATATCTTGAATCAGTAATATTTGCATTTTCTAAAATATCATGAAACCATTCATCAAAATTTTCCACCATATCACCTAATAAATTTTTATAATATTAAATAATCTATTTTTAATAAGTATTAAATTTATTTAATGATGAAGTTTCTTGTAGTGGTTGTGACATTTTTTCATAAGAAAGTTATTTATAATTACTTTTTACATATATATTAATGTATAATTTATTTTAGGAGATATTATGAGCAATAGGAAAATACAAATGCCTCGTGAAGTTTACATTGATCCGGGTATTATAAAAGATACGGGAGAAATTTGTAAGTCTTTGCATTTGGATAAAAAGATTTTAATCGTTACAGGCAATCATACATATGAAGCAGGTGCAAAACCTGCAATAGAAAGCCTTGAAAAAGCAGGCATTGAATGGGATGTTATTAAAGTCAACAATGCAACATATGATTCAATAGCCGAAGTTGAAGAATTGATTACTTCAGACACTACTGTTTTAGGCATTGGTGGAGGAAAAATAATCGATGTAGCCAAGCTATCTTCACATAATCAGGGTGTTTATTTTGTTTCCATGCCAACAACAGCTTCACACGATGGTATTGTATCTCCTTTAGCTTCAATTAAAGACCCTAATACTTCAACATCTGCTAAAGCACAGTCTCCAATAGCTGTAATTGCCGATACTGAGATTATTGCACAATCCCCATTCAGACTGCTGTCTGCAGGATGTGCTGATTTGATTGCAAATTTTACAGCCATTAAAGATTGGGAATTGGCTCATAGGCTAAAAAATGAACCTATCAGTGAATCAGCAGCTGCACTGTCAATCATGTCGGCGCATTTAATCACTGATAATGTGGCCAATATAAAGCCAAATCTTGAGGCAAGTGCAAGAATAGTCATGAAATCATTGTTCAGTGGTGGAATGGCTATCAGCATTGCAGGTTCATCACGTCCGGCCAGTGGATCAGAACATCTGTTCTCACATGCATTGGATAAGATTTTGGATAAGCCTGCATTGCACGGTGAGCAATGTGGTATTGGAACTATTCTGATGATGTATCTTCATGGGGGAGATTGGAAGGCAATAAAAGATACACTTAAAGCTGTACAAGCACCAACAACCGCCCAGGAAGTGGGAATATCAGAAGAAGACATAATTGAGGCATTGGTGATGGCTCATAAAATCAGGCCTGAAAGATATACTATTTTAGGTGATAATGGAATTTCAAAAGAAGCAGCATATGAATTGGCTTATAAAACAGAGGTGATTTAGATGATTACATTGATAGGAAAAGATTTAGCAAAAAAAGGGCAGGAATTTGTTTTTCTAGGTCCGGCTGATGAGTGTGAAAACTGTAGGTTTAAATCATCTTGCGTTGGAAACCTGGAATTAAACAGGAAATATGTTGTAGTGGATGTTAAGGACAGCGAACAGAAATGTCCAATTCATGCAGAAGGGGTTGTTATTCCTGTTGAAATAGATTTTGCCAAAATAGACTTATTGACTACTTCAAAAAACATTTTTGAAGGATCAACATTTACTTATAATGCTCATGATTGTGATGAGAAATGTGATTTTCATGATTTGTGTTTCCCTGATGGACTGCAGGAAAATGACAAATGTATTGTTTTAGAAAACAATGGAAAACATAAAGAAGAATGTAAAAAAGGTTATAAACTTAATAATCTTACTTTGGGGTTTGTGATTTAAATGAAAAGCGCTAGCAGTAATGATTCTAGTAAGAAAAATGCAGGTTATAAGGCTGCTGAATATGTTAAAGATGGTATGGTTTTAGGACTTGGTACAGGTTCAACAACACATTACTTTATAGAAAAAGTGGGTATGAGAATTAAAGATGAAGGAATCAACGTAAAAGGAATTCCAACATCATTTCAATCATTATTAATAGCCAAACAATGGAATATTCCAATCACTACTTTGGAAGAAAACGACATTGACTTGTCAGTGGACGGTGCTGATGAAGTGGATAGTGAATTCAACTTAATTAAAGGTGGAGGAGCGGCACATACTAAAGAAAAGATTGTAGATTATGCTGCAAAGAAATTCATTGTTATTGTCGATGAATCAAAATGTGTTGAAGAGTTAGGCACATTCCCTGTTCCTGTTGAGGTATTGCCTGATGCATCCCGCATGGTCATAAAGGAACTTGAAGATATGGGTGCCAAATGTGAAATAAGAATGGCTCAAAGAAAAGACGGTCCAGTAATAACCGACAATGGTAATTTTGTCATTGATGCCAAATTTGAGAAAATCGAATCACCTGAACATATGGAAATTGACTTGAATACAATTCCTGGTGTTGTTGAAAATGGAATTTTCTCACAAATGGTAGATAAGGTTATTGTTGGAACTCCAAAAGGAACTAAAGAATTATAGGTGATGATGTGCCTGGTCCGTTTGGTGGAATGCCATTATATGATTTTAAGGATTTGTTGTATAAGCTAGCTATTTTGTTTGGAGCATTGCTTGTAATCTATGGTGTTTTGTGGCTTTTGGCAGAATTGCATATAATTCCAGGAATAATATTTGCAGTATTTCCTCAAATTGTTTTAATTCTGATTGGAATATTCATAATGTATGTTGCTTTTTCCAAAAGAAAATCATACTGATTTGAATTTTTAAAAGGGAGCATTAAATCTCTCTTATTGATTTTTATTTTTGATTTTGACTAAAAAAAGAAAATTAAAAGAGATTATGGGAAATCTCTTTATTTGATTGTTATTTTTGCTTTAACTGTTTTTCCGGTAAAGTATTTGTTGCCTGCAAATTTAACTGTAGCAGTGTGTTTGCCTTTTTTAGTTAATTTGGTAATTTTAAATGTAGCTTTACCTTTTGCAGTGGTGGTTGCTTTATAGGTTTTGCCTTTAACTTTGAGAGTAACTTTTACTTTTGATATTGCTTTACCAGATTTGGATTTTAAGGTTACAGTGTATTTTTTAGTTTTTGTTTTAGCCTTGAAAGTCTTTTTGGATGCAGTTAATTTGGATGCTTCTTTTGTGACTTTGATGGCTGCAGTTTTTGTAGCTGCTACATATTCGTCATCACCAGCAAATTTAACGGTAGCTTTTAAAGAATCTGTTTTTGTTGCTTTAAGGGTAACAGTAGCTACTCCTTTTGAATTGGTTATTGTTTTGTAGGTTTTGCCGTTAAATGTAACTGTGATATCTTTATCAGCTAAAGTTTTACCGCTTGAATCTTTAAGAGTTATTTGGTATTTGCTGCCTTTTTCAATAGCTTGTAAGTAGAATGTTTTTCCACTAGCTGTTATTGCAGTTGCAGTTCTGTCATCTTTAACAGTGATTAGAGCTTCGGCATTGCCTGCTTTGTTGTAATAATCACTTGAAGTATGTACACTGGCACTATAATTTCCAGGAGTTAAAGTTAAGTTAATAGAAGCAACACCATTTGAATCAGTCACAACAGAATATTCTTCACCATTGAGGCTAATTGTTGTTGGTTTGTTAGCTATTGCTTTACCTTTGTTGTCTTTTAAAGTAATTTCAAATGTACCTTTCTTGTATCCTACAGCCACATCATTTGCGGTTAAGTTTACAGCTTGTGAATCTTTATAAGTTCCAATTACCTTTTCTGAAGATTGGTATCTGGTTTCACCTTGAACTATGAAGTATTCAAAAGTAGGTGGGAATGGTAATTTATCAGGTTTGTATGTATTTGGACCTACAGTTACATTGAAGTATCCGTCACCAAGCAAGATAACTATTCTGCTTCCACTTAAAGTGTTGTTAAATATATATTCGTTTCCTGATCCGTAACAGGTAATTGAACTAATTTTTGAGTTTAAAATGGTATTTTCATATACTTTGTGTCCGGAAGAATGTAAAAGATAAATGCCTTCTTTTGCACCGGAAACGGTATTATTGAATACGGTAACATTAAATCCATTAGCCTTGAATCTCACATCAATTCCATGATTTTTAGCATTTGTTACAGTATTATTTGCAACTATGGAGAATTTTGATCCAAAGCAGATAATTCCTGTTGTATATTGGTTTGATACTTTGTTGTTTGTTATTATTGAGTTAGGACAACCATTTTTTTGGAATCCTACAAATAATCCCCATGATGCTCCATCAATGTCACATCCGGTAATGGTGAGGTTTTTACTGTTTTCTGCAAAGATACATGCAGTTTTGTATTCTTCACCATTTGGATTGGAATAATTTGGATAATTGCTAATTAAATTTAAATTACTTATTACAACATTGGTGTTGTTGATGGAATATATGATTGAGGAGTAAAGTAATGCATTGTATGTGCTTGGTAATCCTATAGAGTTGATTATCTCTTTGTTTGTATTGTTTAATCCTTTTAAAGTTGCATTATTACCAATAATCTTTATGTTTTTATTAATGTAAATGCAAATGTCTTCAAATACTGCATCTTTTTCAAAGATTATTGTATCTCCATTTTCCATTCCGTTAATTGCAGTTTGGATTTGGGAATTTGTCATTCCTGCAGAAATTGTAACATTTTTACCGGTTGGTTTTAAAATTGTATCATAATCAACAACAACTGGTTTTGGTGTTTCGATTCCTTTATATTCAGCATAAGTTATATTTGTTAGTCCACTGTCTGTGTAGGTACCCATCATAGCAGATGTGCTTGCATAATCTCCCTTTGCTTCAGCAACATAAAATACAAATGATGGTGGCATTGGTAAATTATCTAATTTCCATTCGTTTTCACCAATGGTAATGTTGTTATATCCGGTGTAAGCACCTCCAACAGGTTGCCCTCCACCTAAAAGAACTCCAATCCTTGAATTTAATAATTTATTATTGTTGATAGTTATATGGCTAGCACCACAACATGTAATTGAGCTTAAACTACAATCTTTTATTATATTTCCAGTTACTACATGTTTTGCTGAATGTAATAAATAAATACCTTCTTTAGCACCAATCACAGTATTGTTTAAAACTTTGACATTTGGTCCAACGCCATGTCTCACATCAATTCCATGGTTTTTGACATTGGTTACTGTGTTATTTCTAATTATTGTTCTAGGGGACTGGAAGTTCAATATTCCAGTAATTAATTGGTTTTGAACTTTATTGTTTTCTATAATTCCGTCAGCACAATTTTGGAACCAAATACCCCAGGAACATCCAGTAATACTGGTGTTTGTAATTGTTGTATGGTTTGAAAAATAATTGTAGATTACACAATTGCTGTATCTGGGGTCTGCTCCTTTATCAGTTCCACTATTTGCACCTGCAACAATTTTTATGTCTTTTAAGACTAAACCATCCGTTTTGAGGATGTATAATGTTGCAAGATTTGTGATTGCATAACCGCCTTCTGTGGTTTTGTTCATGATTATTTCAGGAGTGGTATTTGCAGATGGTCTGTCATATCCATATAATGTAGATCCATTCCCGTTTATTGTAATGCTTTTGTTTACATAAATGCATATATCTTTATATTCTCCCTGTTGGAAATTTAAAGTATCTCCATCATTTAAACTATTTATTTTTGTTTGAATTTGATCATTAGTATCGGTAGTTTCAATTGTAACTTCTGTACTTGGTAGCTTTTCGTTATTTCCTATAGTATCAGTTAAATTTTCAGCTGATACTATGGTTGTACTTAAAAATACAATTAATACTAACATTAATGCTAATATTAAACATTTTTTATCCATATTTTCATCTCTAAATTAAATATATTCAATCACTTATACCAATAAATTTCATCGATAAGTAATTAGTTATATATTGATTTTTATATTATTTAAATGAAAATGTCTTAAATTTTTAATATAACGCTGTTAATTAAATAGGGTGGGTGTAATTTGATTTATATCGGTGAGATTTCTCTATATAATTTTATTATAAGAGTTATATTTATATAGATTTGAGTTCAAAAATATACTCGTTAACCAATATTATGTATATGGTATAATTTTTTATTTTATAAAATTTTATTAATTTATATACTTTGATTATAAAAATAAAGATTGGGAAGTTTTTAATATGGACAAAAAAGGGTTAAATCTTTTTTTCTTATCTCTATTATTCTTATTATTAGTTTCTTCAGTTAGTGCAACTAATATCTATGAGAACAATATGACACTTCTTTCTGATAGTGGTGATAATTATGAAACTATTACTGCTGATTTGTCAAATGAAGATATCCAATCAAAATTTGATAATGCAAAAGATGGAGATACTTTTGAATTTACAGATAAGGAATATAATGATATTTCTTTAGTTGTAGATAAAAAATTAAATATTGTTTCAAAAAATGATAGTGTTGTATATACTTTAGGTAAATTAACTGATAAAGCTAAGAATTTAGGATTAGATAAAACTTTCGGATTTTATTTCACATCAAAATCAGCAGGATGTGTATTGTCTGGAATAACGATTGTCGCTTCAAATAGTGATTGTGGAGTCATTGTGGATAATGCAAAAAATGTTGTGGTTAAAGATAACAAGATTGTTGGTGGAAAAAACTGTATTTTAGTAAAAAATTCTGATAAAATTGTTGTTTCGGGCAATGATATCTTAAAAGCCAGTCAAGATGGTTTGCAGCTTCAGGATGTAAAAAATACTTTAGTGTCTAATAATTCGATTTCATATAACAAATGGTCTGGAATTGAAACTTCAAATATTTGTTATTGCAATATTACCAACAATGCAATTCATCATAATAACTTAAATGGTATTTCAACTTTCAACAAGTCTTCCCATACATTAATTGCAAGAAATAAAGTTTATGAAAATACTAATGGTGTCTATATCAACTCAACATCCACTAATGATGTTGTTAAAACAAATTCATTAACAAATAATAGAAAAGACCCACGTTCAAGAATGGGTGGATTTGAAACAGGTAATGGATTTTTGTTAGGTTCAGGATTCAAAAGTTCTGGAAGTACTTTGCTTAAAGTTGAGTATAACTATTTGGCACATAATGAATTTTACCAAGCTAAAAATTATTGGGAAAATGAAAACTTTGAATTGGGTCAAAACTGGTATGATTCAAATGATCCCTCAAATACTTTTGTATGTCCAAGGCTTTTAGCGTCTTTAATGAATTTGGATACTTTATCTATTAGTAACACTCTATCTCTTCAATTAAGGGACTCTTCCGGTAGGGCTGTAAATGAATTTGCAACTTTTCAAACAAATGTTGAAGTTGATGGGAATAGGTACACTGTTACAGTTAATGATGGGCAGGCAACAGTTGTTAAAGATTTGGATCCTACTGTTGACCATAATGTAAAGGTAGAAATTGGCGGTCAGTATTATAACTATGATTATCATGCTTCAGGCGATAAAGGCCAATCAACAGATTCAAAGTCATCAACATCAAATGATAATGAAAAAGGGTCTCAAAATAATAATGGAAATGAAGGAACTTCTGATGTAAATGGAAACTCCAATTATCAGGGTAATTCTCGGGGTGGTAACTCCTCAGGTTCGCATGTGACAAATTCACTAAACTCCGGTAACTATGGAACAAACAGCTCAGATATTCCATCTCAAGACACTTCGGATAATGGGCAGGATGCATTGTCTAATGGTGACTTGAACTCTGGGGATACTGGTAATGGCGAAGCTTCTAAGGAAGGTAAAGCATTTGAGATTGTTCCTCCTGTAACCACTTCAAAAGAACTTACAAACACTTCTGGCCTTATAGTGATGTGCATATTATCCATAATGGGATTGTTGATTTATGGATATAGGGGTAAATTCGATAAAGATGAATATTAATAACCTTTTCTTTTCTTTTTTTCTTTAATTTATTAATAAGTTTAATTAAATTATATAGTGATGACAGTCAAATCTTATTCTTTAAAAATCAATACTAATAAAAGCTTTGAAATTATTGATATCACTTCACAAATTAATAATCTGATTGATATTGATGAAGGAATTATCTCAATTTTTTCAAAACACTCTACTTCAGCCATTGTGGTCAATGAGAATGAATCTGGTCTTTTAAATGATTTAGAATTTACATTAAATAATTTAATCGATGATAAATTTTCATACGAGCATGATAGAATTGATAATAATGCAAAATCACATTTAAAATCATTTTTACTTTCATCAAGCGAATCATTGCCAATAAAAAATTCAAAATTGGATTTGGGTACTTGGCAATCTGTTTTTTTCATTGAATTAGATGGACCAAGAAGTGGAAGAACAGTAACTTTGACAATGGTTGGTGAATAATTGCAGAAATGGACAATAATTTTGATAGTTGTAATTGTACTATTGCTGGTTTTCATCGCTGTTTTCAGTAATTATGATGCTTCACCTGCTGTGAATAATTACTCTGAAATTGAAACGCAAATGAGAAAATTATGGTATTAAAAAAAGAATTTTAGAATTCATTTATTGATGAATTCTATTTCAAATGCAATTACTGGATACTCAAGGGTAAAGTTAGTTATTACTTCTGGGGAAACTTCACCAAAGAATCCTTTGATTGTACCTTTTTGAGCTTCGCCAACTACATCTGCTACTCTGCCTTCAATAAAGGTCTTATTTTCACTGTCGCTTATTTCCATAGTGTATCCTAAATTAGTCAATACGCTTGTCATTACTGATTTGATTTCAGTAAAGTTAGCGGTTGAATGGCAAATTATGGCAGCTAACTTTTTAGAAGACCTTGTTTTGTTTTCTTTTGTATCATCAATATATAAAATATCTCCAATCTCAAATATTTTTTGAGGTAGGTCTTCATGCTTGTTGTCTTCTAAAAATTCCATTAAAGAGTTGATTAGGCTAGTTCTAATCATGGTTCTGTCAATGGTAATTGGTCTTGCAACTTGCACATGTTCTGCTTCAGGCTGATTCATTTTTTCGTAATGTGCTTCTTCATTTGTAAGCATTAGGCTCATTACTTCCTGAAAACCTAATCCAACCATTACTTCACGGATAGTGCTTTCTGCTTTAAACCAATCGTTTTCATAAGCTACCGTGTTGATTTCAGGTAATTTTGCTTCTACGGAGTTAATGTGGTATTGTACTGCAATATTTTCAACAACATCCACTTCATGCAATATGTCTACTCTATAAGCAGGTATGATTGCTTTGACTTCGTTTTCACTAATGATTTCGGCATCAAAACGTGCTTTTAAAAGCAATCCTTGAATGTCTTCAGCAGTAAGGCTTGTTCCACCAATTAAACTATTTGCTGTATCTACATGGACATTCATCTCTTGAGGAGTTAAATCTGGAGTCTTAATGCTTTTGTCAGCATATCTGACTTCCATGGATTTAATTTGACCTCCGACCTCTGCAAATGAACAGCATATGATATTCAATGCCTGATTGACAGCTCTTTCATCAGTTCCAGTCACATCAACAATAATGTTTTTTGTGTCTTCCTTGATTTTGGTCAACTCGCCGTTGATAATTGGTGGCATTGACAGGACATTGTCGTCCTTATCAAGAATTAATGGATATTTGTCAAAGTCTTGGATTAAATGAGCATAATCAACACCTTTGTCGTGTTGGGTTAATATTTCATCAGGAGTCATTTCAAAGTCCTTTTCTAAAGGAACAAATGCATTTGCATCCTTAGGGGTTGCAATATATTTAAATGGTCCGGTAACGACATCAGCATTATGAATACCGATAGCTACTTTTTTCCTGTCTCTTCCGATTACCCAATGGAGATTTTCCTGGAAATCCATAATATATTTGAGTTTATCGCCAGTAAAATCAACATTGTCAATTTTTGCAAATCCTATGTATGGTCTGATTTTTGCCACATCTTCATCCACTTCAACATATTCTCCAGATTCTTCAACCTTATAATCTGGAAAACCGATTTCCTGACCGATAAATCCTTTAAATGATCTGGCTACTCCTTCGACAGATAGATTGTCTGGGCGGTTTGGGAAGAATTCTACCTTGATTTCTTCATCATCAAAGTCTTCAATATCACTGGACATCATTGGCAATGTGTCTATTAATTCATCTTTTTCCATGTCTATTCCTAAATCTTTCAAATCCTGATATTTGAATGTAATAACTGGCATTTAATAACTCCATTAATTATTTTTAAAATCCATAAATCAATATGAAGAATAGAGATTCAATTACGAAATGCAATGCTCTATGTTCTATTTCACCCATATTGCGTATTAATACGGTATGTGAAACATCGATTACAAAATGAATTAGGGCTGCTTGAATTCCTACAACTGGATTTAAGAAAACTATTGATAAAACAATAAAATGAAATCCTGCTTCCATTGTCTCATGTGCTAACCATGTTTGCCATGTTGTTTTTGTGGTCTGTTGGATTAAACCACCTAAAATAATGTAAAAATTATTAAAAACTTTCCACATTATTTGTGTGTGCAATACATCGCTTATAGCTAGTACAATAGCAACATAAAACCATAATAAGTTCATTTTTTTACACAGTCCTTTTTTTGATTGATAATATTAATAATATGATTTTAGTATATAATATATTTATCTATATTTTCGATTTTTACTTAATATTTTTAAATAAGAAGCAACATATCTAATAATATTATTTTTATCTACATTTATTAGGAGAAAATATATGTCAAAAGAAGAGATTCCTAAAGACTATGACTTTAAAAAAGAAAAAGAATGGGAGAAGAAATGGGAAGATGAAAACATCTACAAATACATTGGAGATGGATCTCGTCCTAGATATGTTATTGATACTCCCCCACCATACCCAACAGGCTCAATTCACTTAGGCCATGTATTAAACTGGGTTTACATTGATATGAACGCAAGATACAGAAGACAAAAAGGTCATGATGTGCTATTTACACAAGGATGGGACTGTCACGGTCTTCCAACTGAAGTAAAAGTGGAAGAAACTCATGGAATTAAGAAAAATGATGTTTCAAGAACTAAATTCAGAGAGTATTGTGTTGATTTAACTACAGATAACATTGCAAAAATGAAAGCACAAATGCAGGCAATGGGATATTCACAGGATTGGACTCGCGAATTTGTAACAATGACTCCGGAATACATGAGAAAAACTCAATATTCATTTTTAAAAATGTATGAAGAAGGATTGATTTACCAAGGAAACCACCCTGTAAACTGGTGTCCTCGTTGTGAAACCGCTATTGCATTTGCAGAAGTCGAATACTCTGATAATACTACTTTTTTAAACTATGTAAACTTCCCTCCTGCCGTTGAAGATTCTTATGATGGTATTGCATCTTCACAGGAGTCTGGAAAACAGGCTGACCCTAAAACAGAGGGCATTTTGATTGCAACTACACGTCCAGAACTCATGTCTGCTTGTGTGGCAGTTGTAATTCATCCTGAAGATGAAAGATACACTCACCTTTTAGGTAAATATGTTGAAGTGCCTTTATCACATCAAAAAGTAAAAATAATCGCTGATGAAGAGGTAGACCCTGAATTCGGTACAGGTGCAGTAATGATTTGTACTTTTGGTGATAAAACAGACGTAAGCTGGGTTCAAAAATATGATTTGGAAGTCATCAATGTAATGGATGATACAGGTAAATTAACTGCTGCTGCAGGTAGATATGAAGGAATGGACTTGCAAAGCTGCAAAAAACAAACCATTGAAGACTTGGACAATGAAGGTTACTTGTTAAAACAAGAAGAAGTTGACCAGAATGTTGGCCAATGTTGGAGATGTAAAACTCCTGTTGAAATCCTTCTTAAAAAACAATGGTTTGTTGCAGTAAGGGACTTGATTGAAAAGACCAAAGTTGCAGCAGATGAGATGAACTGGGTTCCTGACCACATGAAATCCCGTATGATAAATTGGGCGGATTCCATGGAATGGGACTGGTGTATCTCAAGACAAAGGATTTTTGCAACTCCTATTCCAGTATGGTACTGTAAAGACTGTGGAAAAGTAATCATTCCTGACGCTGAAGATTTACCAATAGATCCGACTGTAGACAAGCCGAAACATGCATGCGATTGTGGATGTGAAGAATTCATTGCTGAAGAGGATGTGCTGGACACTTGGATGGATTCATCAATTTCACCGTTATCCATTGCAGGATGGCCTGATGAAGATTATGTAAATCATTTCCCATCAGATATTCGTCCGCAAGGTCACGATATTATCCGTACATGGGCTTTTTACACTACCTTAAGATGCATAGCTCTAACAGGTCAAAAACCCTTTGATGATATTGTAATCAATGGTATGGTATTTGGTGAAGACGGAAATAAAATGAGTAAATCAAGACCAGAGTTTGTTGTTGGACCTGAAGAAGTCATTGAAAAATACGGTGCGGATTCATTGAGAACTTGGGCCGCCAACAGTGTTCCTGGATCTGATGTAATATTTGACTGGAAAGATATTAAACACGGATACAGATTCCTTAGAAAATTCTGGAATGCATTCAGATTCATTAGCATGCAAATATTTGATGAAGAAATATCTTATGATGATGTCAAAGATAATTTGGGTCCTATTGACTTATGGATTTTATCAAAACTCAATAACTTAAACAGAACTGTTGATGAAGCCTTTGCAGAATATAATTTTGCGGAAACAATCACTTCAATAGAAAGATTCTTCTGGCATGATTTCTGTGATGAATATATTGAAGCTGTAAAATACAGATTATACACGGATGTTTCAGATGAATCAAGACGTGCTGCAAAATACACATTAAGGACTGTTGTTGAGACATCTTTAAAATTATTAGCTCCAATAGCTCCATTTTTCACAGAAGAAGTCTATCAATACTTCTCAGATGAATCAATTCACACAACTTCATGGCCAAAAGTATATGATGAATTAATCAACGATGAAATGGAAAATAAAGGAGAAACTACTGTTGAGTTAATTGATGAAGTAAGGAGATTCAAATCATCTGCAAAAATACCATTAAATGCTGAACTTTCTGAAGTCAATGTTTACACTTCAGATGAAGATTTAGTTGATGTATTTAATCAATTCGATGCAGATATTAAAGGAACTTTGAAAATCAATGACTTGGCAATTAGCTCTGGAAAACCTGAAGTCCATGAGAAAATAATTGAAGTCGAACCGGACATGTCTCAAATCGGACCGAAATTCAAAGGTGATGCAGGTAAAATCATCGGTTATTTAAAATCTACTCCTATTGATGAAATTGGAAGCGTTTTAGATGAATCACATGAGCTAACCATTGGGGATATTGTAGTTCCTGAAGATATGTTAAACATCAAAAAGGAGATTGTCGGAGCATCAGGTAAAAAAGTGGATATCCTACAATCTGAAAACTTGGATATGATTGTGGAAGTAATTAGATAATTACTTTCCCATTAACTTTTTTTAATATTAAAGCTATTGCATAAGTTATTGCAAAAATGAGTGCTGTCCATATTATTGAATGGATTATTGGCTGATTGTGAACCAATAAGAATGGATAAGGGCCTTTCACTATTTTTAAAGCGTTTAAACTAATCATGATTATTCCATATATTGCCGTAAAATACAGTCCCTGAATTGCATGCAGGTTTTCATATCTTTCAAGAAAAACAAAGGATATGATTGCTAAAACTGGACATAATGTGTGGTGGTATAGCATAGATTCATGGAATAATAAATGATACAGTCCTAATTCAGTTGTCCACGACAGTACTGTTAAAACGATTATTAATGTTAATGTTGTTGAAACAATTGCAATGTATCTGAAAGATTTAAACCATGATGGTATTTCATTATTTTTTGAAATTTGGATTAAAAGGATTATGGATGATAGCAATAACAATAGATTGCTGTCTTCGGTATAATATTCTAGTGATGTAATTCCCATTTCTTTAAAAACTAATACAAATCCCATAATCTCTAAAATAATTATCAACAGGTTTATTAGTATATTGATATTTTTATGTGTGGTTTTCATTTTTTAATCTCTTATTAAATAATTATTTCAATCTTATTCGAGGTCATTTTCTATTTCTTTAGTTTTCAGTTACATTTAATAATGCATTATTGAATATTATATTCGACAATTTATATCCATTTTTATAAATGAAATCAGTTAATGGAGTGTTATTTCCTCTTATTTTCAACATTTCTTTTTCAATATCAAAGCATAGTCCTCATATTTTTTTGTGTTGAATTTTCCAAAATGAATCAGTCAAATCTTTTTTAAATATTTTTTTCATGTTTTTAACTTTGTTGTACAAGAATTTTCAGGTTTCTACAACAGGGGAGGTTAAATATATTCAATGTTAATCTCAAGTAATACATTTAAGCACAAGTAAGTATGAACTGACTCATATATAAAATTTTTCAGTGAAAATACTTAATCACATCTTTAAAATAATAACTAGAAGTTTATTTTAAAAAATAACTTTATTAAATCTTTAATTTAATTTTTTTGTATATTTAAGATATTATC
>R27__coassemble_268_pt1 | contig 38557 bp, 43 predicted proteins | sample R27__metabat2_low_PE_024 | metagenome-assembled genome bin R27
TTCATCAACATCCTCTTCATCGTCAGACTCATCCTTAGACCTGCTCCAAAAGCGAGATTTTTTCTCTTCCTTAACGCCATCATCAGATTCTTTTGTCTCTTCAGTTGATTCAGCTTCAGTTTCTTCAGTAGTTTCAGGAATTAAATTGGATTCATCCTCTTCTTCTTTCTTTTCTTCTTTTTTACGACCAAATGAGAAAAATGAAAATCTTTTACCAGATTCCTCTTGAAGATTATCTTCTTTTTCAGCTTCTTCTATAAGCTCTTCTTCTAATTTTTCACTTGTACGTGAAAATTTCTTTTTTAATGATTCAAACAAAAATAACCCAACCTTAAAAGTTAGTTAAAAATTTAATTATGTGTATTTATATTTTTTATATTATATAAATTATGAAAAAATTAGTTAAAAAAATAAAAAAGAGAAGATTTTTAAAAAAAATCTTTAAAAATTATTTCCTACGTCTTAATGAAGCAACACCAATACCTGCCGCTGCAAATAATAATACCACTAATGGATTACCTGTTGCATGATTATCTGAAACGGTAGTGGCATTTTTAGTGGCATCTTCAGTGCCATTATCTGATTGTGTAGGTTCACTAGATATTGCATAGGATATATCGACAGTAGAATTATCAGGTTCTGGCGGCAAAGTACCGTTAACAACTCCGATGTCATCCACTTCAGTACCGTTGTCTTCAGGATCATCGTCAACATCAGTTTCATTATCAAGAAGGCCGTCATCAGTCCCATTAGTATCTTCTGCAAAAACCAGACATCCACTAAGTAAAACCATTAAAATTGCTAAACCAACAATTAATGTTCTATTAAATTTCAAGAGTTAACCTCCACTAAAAATATATTACATCACTAATATAAAAGTGTTTTGAAAAAAAGTATAGTAAAATTTAAAAAAAATAGAAAAAGAAAAAATTGTAAAAGTATTTAACCCATTTGAGTCATATTGCCTTGAGCAGCAGCAGCTAATTGTTCTGCTTGAGCTTGAAGATTTCCAACAATGTCAGTGACTTGCTGTAAGTTAGCTAACATCTTATCTAAACTGTCTTTTAAATCTTCTTTTTGTCCAGCAATGATTTCACGAGCGCCGTCTGCATCTTTTTTAACAGCAATACCTGAACCAATACTTACAATAATTTCATCAGTACTTTTAAGTTCCCCTTTAATGAAAGAACCAGCACCTACAGGAACGAAAGCTTCAATAGAATCTTTTCCTTCAATGTCATCTAAAGTGTTGGATAATGCATCGACTTCAGCAATGGAAGCTTGAATTAATTCAATTTGTTGTTGAATTAAGTCTGCTTGTTGTCTGTATGCATTAATTTCATTAAGAAGATTATTTAATCTTTGCTGATCTTCCATGATTACACCTTAAATGTATTTATAAAATTTCTTTTACGATTGGGTCTAAAACATCTTCAGGAGCAATTTCTTCGATTTCTTTAATAGAAATTTGGTTCCTGTTAATACCATGTTTACTTCCGAAACGTTGATAGATTTTTTGTTCTACATCATCTTCACAAGTAGCTTTGTATTCTTTGGTAAACTTATGATATTCATCGCCCATTACAAAAGTACCTTTAACTCTGTAAATTTTTGTTATCATATTAAATCCCTCATGATATATTAATTAAAAATCATCTAAAAAGCCTAATGCCTCTTCAACTCTAGCCATTTCAGGACCAGTACTGTCTTTAGCAACAATAGCACCATTTGAATTGGAAATGATGCATGCACCAACTAATGGAATACCTTTTCCAACAGTACCTATGTCTCCTTCTACACCAAATACTTCTTGAGCAAAATTGATTTCACTATTCATAGCCTGATTACTCATTAAAAATCCTTTATTAGTTACGCTAACTAAAGAACCAATAATATCACTTCCAACGATAGAAGAAGATTTTACATCAACATCTAAAGTTTCTTCAATTACTTGAATAGCGTCTGGTTCTAAAAACGGACTTGCAATAGCACCTTTGTCATTTGCTGCAATAATATTACCAACTGCAGTGTATTGACCTGGAAGGGTATCTACATTCAAACCAAGCTTTTTAAATTGTTCAATTTCTCTATCTAACACATGTGGGGAAACAACGATACCATTAGAATTAGCTACAGCTAAAGATCCAATGAGACTACTACCAGATATAGAAGCTTTAACAACATCGACATCTAATGTTTCCTTAATAATTTCCGCTTTTTCATCTAAAAGGGAATAAGGAACAATAGCTATATCATCGGTTGCAATGATAAATACTCCTACATTCGGATTTCCTACAATATCAACTCTATTTAACATATTGTCACCTCACATAACTCAATAGCATGGTAAAAGGTACTATAGCTATTCTGCTAAAGTAGCTGTTACAATACCATCATCATCTTTAACCGCTTTTACAGTAATTTTAGAAGGTATTTTTTGAATACCTCTTTCCCAAATAGCATGATTGATAGATTCATCAATTTTAACATCTTCAGCTTTCATGTGTTTAGTTAAAAAGTTTTTAACTTCTCTAATAGCTCTAGGAGCTCTGATAGTCCTTTTAACATTTTTCACATTTCTAAGTGGAATTGTGTAAACTCTTTCCATAATAACCCCTCATTATAATTTAAGACTGTTTCTTCTCCAATGTCTAGGTTTTGGTCTGTATCTAAGTTTACGGTTAGTTTTAGCATAAGCCCAGATTGGAATTCTCCTATTTTGTTTATTTGCTTTTGCCATTCTTAATTTTTTAGCTAATGGTTTATTTCTACTCATTTTATCACCAGTAATAATAATTATTTTTTATATCCAATAACACGAGTTTGATAATGTTCAGGGAATATGTCCAATGAATTTCCTCCTTTCTCATCAATCAAAGTTCTTATTTCAACTTCATAATCTGAGCTATTATCCTTATTTGACTTTTCATGGGAAATTTCAAACAAATTGGATGTTATTAATTTCACAGATTTGTGACCGAAACTGTCCAAATTTATATATTGAACATTTTTTCTGTCTTCTAAACTTTTTATTTGATTGATATTGAGTTTTGGAGTCCTGTCATCACGTCTTGTCCCATCAGCAATAATATCATATTCTTCAGCAACATTCTCTACAACATTTTCATGAATGAATTTAATCCCATCATTTGGAAATCCATCATTCATAATCATATCACAGGTCTTATCCAACAGACCAATGTCCAAATCAAGAACTCTGTGATTAAAACCTAAAGATTTTGCTGATTTAGATGCTGGAATGTATGATTTATAAACACCAAAATTAGCAGTGCACAATTCTACATCAAGACCTAATCTCTTAAGCATCACAGCCATGAAAGATGAATCTTTGCCACCACTATATAATACACCAGCTTTCATTGATATTATTTCCTTGTAATTTTAATTTCTCTTTTCTGACCAGATATTTGTCTTAATAAGACTTTTAACTGCTCATCTGTAACTTTACCTCTTAAACTTCCAGCTTGAGCTGATTGAATTAATTGAAGTTCAATTTGTTCAACAAGTTCAGGTTTTGTTAATCTGAGATTGCCTAATCTAGTACGAGCCTCAGGAGTCAAAATTTGACCCAAAATTTGTTTTTTCTGAGCTTCGAACTGTTGCCTTTGTGCTTCTTGCTGTTGTGCCTGTGCAGCAGCTTGTTGTTGCTGCATTTGTTGATTCTGCATAGCAGCTTGTTGAGCTTGTAATTCAGCCATTCTTTTTTGACGAATTTCATCTAAATCGCTCATATCAAACTCTCCGAATTATAATTAGTATTTTTCAAGTTCAGGAATATCTTTAATGATTTCAGCAGAAATTTTATCTAAGAATGATCTTCCTGCTGGACTGATAACTCTTCCACCTTCAACTTTTTCTACATATCCCGCATCTTCTAATTGGTGAAGTGCGTGTCTGATGATAGATCCGCTACCTTTCCTAAATACTTCAGGACGTACACCACGGTCTTTTTTACCACCGTAGAAAGTTCTTAAACTCATAACTCCTACAGGACCATCCATGTAAACTCTTCTGATGATAGAAGCAGCTCTTACATACCACCAATCAGCATTTTCTGGTTTTCTTTCTTTGTGAACACCAGTTTTGACAAAATTGGACCATGCAGGGGAATTGATTTTATCATTATTTTTTAATTCATCTGCGACTTTTTCAATTAATAAATCTGCAGGTACATCAAATACAGTAGTCATATTAATTCTCCAATATTTTATTAAATAATTGTAGCTTAATCCACTGTAAATTTAAGACCTAAAAAAATAGGGCCTGTAACTCTAAATTTATAATGTTTAAGGCTTTTTCTTATAGATTACAGCAACATGTCCCCTAACATCAATGAGCTTCGCTCTGGTTTTAGTGACAATTTCGTCGATGTAATCATCTTTATCTCTAGCGATATTTTTTGCAAATTTAAGTTTAACAATTTCATTAGCTTCAAGTTGGCGTTTGATTTCTTCAATAACATTATCATTAACACCAGCCTTACCAATATTAATTGTCATCGCGGAAAGAGCTCTATTCATCATTTCTTTTTTTGATTGACTCATATTTAGCTCTCCTTTTAAGTTTCTTTTCCTTATGATAAGGAATTTTCATGACATGGCCACATTCACCACAAAAAATATTAACTTCTGAGTTAATTAGCCGGACGGTGCAATTATGACCAGGGTAAAGGAATTTCTTACATTTCTTACAATACCTCCTTTGCCATTTTTCGGGAATTTTGGTATTGTATTTGGTGGATAGCTTTAAAGCAAGTTCAACATAACGATTGGATCTTTCAGGATGGGTGATGAATTCCATCTCTGCACGCTCAAAAAGAATATTCATCCTTTCAATCGCTATTTTAATCATCCACTTTGGTCGTTTTCCTCTACTCAAAAATATCCTCCTTTTGTAGGATATAATATTCAAAATTGAATTAAAATGATTTGCGCAAATTAAAACAAAAACCATAGTTAAGATAACCTTAGGTTAATATGAATATTAAGAATAAATATGTTTATCACTATTTATAAAGGTTGTGGATTATTTGGAAATTCTCTAAAAATAGAATCAATAAGAAAAAAATAGTTTATAATCAAATCTGTCAAAAATCATCGAAATAATAGTTGCATCAATAACACGAAACTAATTGATTAAAGAACATTAATCATTCCACAATAATTAAAATGAGCTAATAAAACCCACACATTCTATTAATCCAATGGATTTTATCAAAATCAGAATCGAATGTTGCAATTCTGGTAATTCCATGTTTTTGCATAGATACTAATATAGTACAATCTGCAAAATTAATGGCATGATTGTAAAATCTAAACAGTTCCATAGCTTTTTTATAATCTTCTTTTGACAAAAAATCAAAAATATGAACATTAAACAATTGATTAACAATATCTTTGACATTACCATTGAAATTATTTCTCTTTAGACTATTCAACACTTCAACTAGAACTGTGATGTTGGTTGCTTTTGCTTCTTTGTCCAAAAATGGTTTGATATTTTCTGAAGATTTCTTATATGGATCTTTTTTAATTATCAAACCATTAACGTAAGTAGTATCTAAAAAAATCATCAAAATTCCTCGTGGTGTTTGATTAATGATTAATCCCAACCTTCTTTACCAAGACGTATGAGATTATCCAAAATATCATCTCCTTCAGGATTATCATGCTCCAACATACCCCAAATTTTTTCGTAATCAATTTCATCAGGAACATCTTCAATTTTTTTAAGATTATCCCAAAGAGTATCATTAACAACCTCTTCTGGAGTTTTATTAGTTAATTTAGACATTATATTAACTTTTTCAACCACATTATCTTTTAAATTTACATTTAACATAGTATCAACCAACTTTCTTTCAACCTTTAAACATAATTTTAAATTTAAATCCTAACGAATTAATTTTAACTGCTTTTGCATTGTGTTTGAACTAGCTAGAACAATCATGTTAATATTGAACTCAAACATATATAAATATTTTCGAACTACAAGAATGCACAATTACACATTATAAAAATAGACAAATATAAGTTAAAAATTGACTTAAAAAAGAAAAATTACGGAGATTTAGAAAAATTGCTTTTAGAATGAAAAATTGTTATCAATACTTATGAATTTGAAATCAACCAACCCATAAAGTCAATTTCACCAACAGGATAATTTTTAGTACCTGAAATTATATTAAAAAGCACATCAACAATTTCATCTACAGTAAAATCACTCACATCAATCTCTGAGATATTCTCACCATAAATGTCATATGCTTCCGCTGTACAGACTCCCATTGCTTCAGCTTCCAGGTTTTCACGGATTTTAGATTCGGAATAATTACGGGCTTCAAGTCTGGATTGCAAAATTTCAGGTCTGACTCTTAAAACAATCACTTTGTCAGCCCCATCACACAAATGAGCCAAATGCCCTTCAAAAATAATCAGCTCGTCACTGTCGTTAATTATCTCAGAAACTTTTTCATTGAGTGCAGGAATATCAATGACCTTATAGCCCTTATTCTCATCAATTCCCAAAATAAAATCATTTTCAATTGCCAAGTCGTTAATTTTAATCAATCTGCAATTTAATTTAGAAGCTAAAACTTCACTAACAGTAGTTTTTCCAGTACAGGGAGTACCAGTTATAAAAATAGTTTTACGCATAAAAATCAAAAAAAAGGAATTATTTTTTTAAAATAATTCTTAAAACATCTTCATCATCCAATACATGGTCAGGACCTACCTTTTGACCAGGGAATTTGACAGAAGTTCCCCAAACTTTAGCATGACGGAAATTCTTAACGAATTCTCTGTGAAGTTTTCTGCATGCGTCAATTACAGTAGAACCCTTTTTGATAACCAAAGGATCTTCCATATCCGCTTTTCTGCCTTGTGGTTTTAAATATACTCTGACAAGATCCAAATTATCAAATATGATATCTTTTAGCTCATCAATATTTGTATTTTTATCAGCGGAAATCGGAATAAATTCTGGAATGTATTTTTTAAGCTCTTCAATGTATGCTTCATCAACAAGGTCAACCTTATTTAATAAAACCAACATCGGAACATAGGATTTGTTTCTATCAAGCACATCGATGAACTGGTCCATAGTAACGTCATCTCTGAAGAGAACATCAGCATTAATATAACCGTATTCATTAAGGATAGACCTGATTGTTTTTTCATCCAAATGAGACAACGGACAGGTGGATGATACCTTTACACCACCAAGCTTTTTCCTCTTAACTGTAACGTCTGGTGGCTGTTCATTTGGTCTGATTCCAATAGCTCTTAATTCTTTTACAATAACATCAATATGCTGTGGATTTAAAGTATCCAATACAACCAATATCAAATCAGCAGTTCTTGCAACAGATAGAATTTCTTTTCCTCTTCCTTTACCACTACTTGCACCGGTAATAATTCCAGGAATATCAAAAACTTGGATTTTAGCATTTTTATGTTCCATGACACCAGGAACAATATCCAAAGTTGTGAACTGATAAGCACCAACTTTACTTTCTGCATTTGTAATATTATTCAAGAGAGTAGATTTACCAACTGAAGGAAATCCTACAAGAACAACAGTAGCATCCCCTGATTTTTTAACATGGAAACCTTGTCCTTTAGTACCACCACTGCTTCTTTGTAAAGATTCTTCTTTAAGTTTTGATAGTTTTGCTTTTAATTTACCAATGTGGTGTGAAGTAGCTTTATTGTATGGTGTTTTTTGAATTTCTTCTTCAATATCCTTTATTTTCTCTTCTATTCCCATTAAATCACCATAAAAAAATAAAAAAAAGAAAGATTAGGAAAATCCTAATCTAATTGCTAGATGTTGAATTTCCACTAGCTGTTGAATTACTACTACCATCAAAGTTGACTTTGAATAACATTACACCCGGTTCGGAATGTACTAAAGTGAACTGATTTTGACCGGCTCCACCCATAAGGTAAAGTCTAGTGAACATTGAGTTAACCAGTTCATTACTAATCAGGAATGGAGTGTATTCATTATTATTACCAACTAAGAAAATAGTAAAGTTACCATTCTCAGCACCTTTAATTGACTCGTTTTTCATGATTTGGTTATTTTCAATCACGATAATGTTTGAAGCATTATATGGATTATATTCAGTATTATTAATCATGATCTTTTGACCATTTTCAGTATAAACAGACTCAACATGTGCTGTAGTTGTATTGTTACCGGTTCCTCTTTCAATAACTGTATTAACAGTCATTCCTGAATCTTGCATTAAAGTATAATTAGCAGTTTGACCAGGAGCTACCTGTACAGTACTTGTCGGTACCAGATAGTTGTAGTTTTCAGAGGTTTGGTTTTCAAAGTTCCAATGTCCGAAGTAACTCCACCAACCAGCTTTAGTAAGCATATCTGAAGATGCTACGAAAATAACAGGCCGTGGATTTGCAGGGTGTGTTAAATTAACAATATCCGAAGCGGCTGTTGAATTCAAATGATATTTATCCATTAAAGTTTTTTGTGCATCACTAGATGATTTTGGTAAAATATCAAGTAATATGCCTACTGATTGACCAGAATCTCCAGTAATATCCACCAGCTTTTGAGTTGCCCTCTCACCGGTTGTATCCAGCATTCTAAATATACCTACCGACAGATCCAGGTTGTCCGTACCCATAGCTTGACCCAGCCAGAAAGCACGGCTTCCTGTCTGAGAACCTCCGTCGAAAGTTGCTTGTCTATCTGCAGCAATTTCGAAGAGGTAACCGAAGTCCCACCAGGATGTAATTACGGTATCATTGGATTGAGTTTCTTTAATCCATTCCATTGAATTCCACATTGGATCGCTGGTACCCGGGTAAACATTTGTAGAAACTTGGAAAGCACCACAAAGTGTTGGTGTTACAAGAGCAATAATTATAGCTGCAATAACAACATATTTCTTGAGCGGAACTTTAACGGATGCGTTAGGTTTCATTCCATAAATTGCAACTAAACCAATAGCAAATATAACTGCAAAGATTGCTATTCCATACATTGTGTTAATAGTTGCTAATGGGACTGCAGCTAAAAATCCACAGAATGCCACAATAACAACTAACCATTTATCATTATTTAATCTAGTTTTAATATAATCACTAGCATAACTTACAAATACACCAGCCAATAATCCGAATGGCAATACGATTGTTGTAATGAACCTTGAACCTCTAGTTACAGCAAGAGCAGTAACTGCAATCCATACAACAAATAATGTTGCGTAAAGTACTGTTAATTTTTTACTAGCCAATATCTCATTGGAACCACCGAATTTTAAATCCGTAAATGAAAACTTAAATTTACGGTCGTCATCTAATTTTTCAGCAGCAGAAACTCTTTCTCCTTTTTGTGGTTTTCCGGATACTTGAACTGTTTTTCCTGCAGATCTGAATTTCCAAGATCTGGAAACTAAAATATAAGCTACAATTAAAGCTGCGAAAAATACTGCTATACCACCGATACCGTTAATGAAACCATTGGTACTAGCTAAGAACATTGAATTCATTCCAGCACCAAGCATGGATGGTTGTTGCATCTCTGCAACAGAAACAAGTACGTTAGGGAATCCACCTACAACCCTAGATGCAGATTGCAAGCTTAATAATCCAGTTAAATTTCCAAATATTCCTAATACTCCATCGACTCCTTTGAAAACAGCGAGTCCGGCAAATCCAATTACACCAAGAATCACAAGTGACAATAGCGCATCCTGATGGATAAACCAAGACACTTTACTCGAATATTCGCTTTTATTGTTGTCAACGTCGAAGACATAACATACAATAAGATATACAATGGAAAATATTCCCATCAAACCTACGTAAAAGATATAACCAGTCCAAGATTGTGAGAATAATCCTATTGAAACGATGGATATTATTGCATAAATTATTTTAAGAATAATATTGTCCGTCCGTATACATTCAACAAAGAAAAATACGAATAACAGCGAAAATATGTAATAGAACATATCTGTATCGAAAAATCCTGCGAATGTGTGTGAGAAATAATTCGGAGCAAGAACAATAATTAATGTTGCAACAATCGCTCCCCAATCGTTAGATATTCTTCTAGCGAATATAAATGCCGGAATCACAGCTAATGAAGATATGATTGGACCAGTCCAAAACGCAATTTCCTTAATTGAATAGTTTCCTCCAAAGAAACTGTTAGCTACGTCATGTAACCAGTTTGTGAGATACACGATACCCAGCTCATAATTAATCTGATTCCCGTCGGGCGCGTACCGATGCATATCCCATTCGCTACCATTTATAATTTCGTCTCCCACAAAACCGTGATCTGCATAATCTTGTGTCAACCTTAAGTTATAATATGAATCCATTTCACTGAAATAAGGAAGACCGGATGAATCAACATATTGTGCTTTGAGTTCGTTATCCATTGATGGCAAATCGGCTGCAGGAGCCCTCAATGCAAAAACAACAGCTAACAAAATCAAAATAATAAGTATTGATTTACCTACTGTTAATATTGTTTGTTTATTCATATAAATCCTCTATTCATCTCATTCTATAAAAATTCCATAAAGATATAGAATTTCCAGTAAATTTAATTAAAATAATTAAGAAACAAATAAAAATATTAAAACATGATATGAAAAAATATTTTTATTGAGTAGTATATATTTAATTCACCATTATTAAATATTGTGGATTAAACAAAAAAGAAGAAAGAATAAATTTTATTTTAATTTATTTTCTAGTTCATCTACAGAGCAAGTGAACCTGCATTTAGGAAATCCACTGCATCCGATAAATTCACCATAACGTCCGGAACGTTTTAACAAATCCTTACCGCAGTCAGGACATTTGCCCACAACTTTAGGATCATGCGGTTTGGTCTTATCCTTGCCACAGTTTGGATCAAGGCAAGCCCTTTGACGTGGTTTTCCAAAAGAAATTATTGGAAGACCACATTTCTCACATTTTTTCTTTAAGAAATTTGTTCCCTTTGGAATTGAATATATTGTTGTACAATCCGGATAAGCTGAACATCCAACAAAGGAACTTTTTGTTTTTGGAGAATATCTTTTTACGAGATTGGCACCGCAAGTAGGACAAGTTCCAACAACATTACTCTCTTGGTAAGATTCATAAAGCTTGGAACCAATTTCCTTGGAATTCTTATTAATATCACCTAAAATTACATTTACTTCCTTTTCACCCTGTTTAATAACTTCCTGTCTTGTTGAAGTATTCTTATCTATACCTTCCAATTTATTTTCAAAGTCACGAGTGAGATCTTCAGAAGTAATGTCATTACAGTAAGTGCTTAAAGTATCAATCATGTTCTCTCCAAGTTGATTGACCTCAATTTGCTTATCTCCTGTGATGTATTTTCTGTCATACAATTTATCAATGATATCTGCACGGGTTGCTTTAGTTCCAAGTTCTCTTTTTTCAAGCTCCCTTATCAATGAAGCCTGATTATACCTAGCTGGAGGCTTGGTTTCCTTTTCATCTGAAATTATTTCTAAAACCTTAATCAAATCTCCTTCACTGATATCCGGAAACTCGTCATCATCGATTTTTCTGTATGGATAATGTTCCATCCATCCTTTATGAATAACCCGTCTGCGACCAAATTTGAATTTTTCTCCTTCAATATCTACAGTTGTGGTCATTGATTCGAATTTGGCAGCTTCGAAGAAAACTGAAATGAACCTATACACAATCAGATTGTAGATTTTAAAGTCATCCTTGGACAGTCCTGAAGGCAATATTCCAGTTGGATGAATTGCAGGGTGAGCAGCATCCTCTTTTTTACCTTCATTTGGCTTTAACTTGGAAGGCAACTTGTCAATATGCTTACCGAATTCAGGATTATTTTTTAATTGATTGAAAATTGATTTGAAATCAAGGCTTTCAGGCAATTTTTGAGAAGAAGTACGTGGATAAGAAGTATAACCTGCAGTATAAAGATTTTGAGCAATGACCTGAGTTTTTTTAGGAGAAAATCCGAATACATTATAAGCTTCTGTTTGAAGACCTCCTAAATTAAATGGAACAGGGGGTTTGGTTGTGGACTTTGACAATTTGATTTTGTCAACAACCGCATCAGCACCATCACATTTAGATAAAATATCTTCAGCCCTTTCACGGTCGAATATCTTACCGTCAACATGATTGACCTCAATGTTTCCATCTAAAATGGCCCTAATCAACCAATAAGGTTCAGGAACAAATTCTTTGATTTCTTTTTCACGATCTACCAAAATGGACAAAGTTGGAGTTTGAACCCTTCCGGCAGATAATTTTAAAAATCTGTGCTTTGCATTGCTTACGGATTTCATCAAAGCTTTGGAAATATTGACACCGAAATAATAATCCAAAACATGCCTTGCAATACCAGTATCCACCTGATTCATATCCAAATCAATTCTATTGTCGTATGCTTCAAGCAAATCCTTTTTAGTTAATGTTGAAAACTTCATACGGGAAATTTTACTAAGATTATTTTGTCCGCAGGCATATTTTAAAGCATTATATCCAATCAGAGTTCCTTCAGTATCGTAATCGCATGCATGAACATAGGAATCTGCATTTTTTCCAAGTTTTTTAATGGCTCGAACATAATCCTTGGTAAAACCGCTTCCTCTCTTGTTGACCTCATAAGCAGGAGCCCAGTGGAGATCAAAATAAACCTTGTCTTTAGGATTATTAGGAGTTAATGAATAAAGATGTCCCACTGCAGAAACAACGGTAATATCTTTAGAATCCTTTTTAAGTTCCCAATATTTAACTTTCTTGTTATAAACTTTCTTTTTGGCACTGGGTGACAGTGCTTTAGCAATTTTTTCAGCAGAATTTGGTTTTTCGCAAATTATTACTTCATGCATGATACTCTTCCTACCTCAATTTTTTATAAATTATTTTAATGAAATTTTTAATATAAAAATATTACTATTGAAAAGTTTAAAAAAAAATTGCATTAACAGAAAAAGAATATCCAAAAAACCAGAAAAAAAATATTAAATATAAAAAAATAAGCAATTATTTATTTTCAGAAGTTAAGTCTTCATTATAAAAACGATAAAAGTCAGCACAAAAATCACATATTGGAAATTGGCCATTTCTATAATATGCAAGGTCCGCCTTGTTCATATCAAATTTTTTGCCACAGATAAAACAAGTTTCGATTTTTTCTTCACACATTGTAAAACCCTAAAAAAAGTAAAAAAAAGAGGTTAATGTAATTAACCTATATTGTATTTTTGTAAGAGTAAAATCTCTTCAGTAGAGACTTTTCCACCTTGTTTGAATTTTTCAAAGATTTCTTCAGCTCTTTCTTTTTCTTCACGGTTTTTGTTACCGCCAGAAGAACTTTTATTTTCAGATTTTCTACGTCTAGGTTTGTTGGAACCTAATTTTTTGTTAATGACGTGGATATCGCTTAAGATAGCTTTGAATTCTTCATGTTTAGCTGAAGCATTTTTACGAGCTTCAATGAATTTTTTGTGAGCTTCGTCAGCTGCAGTTCTAATGTCATCAGTTTTTCTGAAGTATTTAAGCATTTCTTCGTGAGCTGTTTGAGCTTTTTCGGAAAGTTCAATAACTTTTTCATGCTCTTCTTCAGATAATTTTTTGAGCTCTTGAGCTTCAGATTTAACGGATTCATCTTCGTGAATATCCATTAACTGTTTTCTTAAATCATTAGCATTTTTAACAAGCTGATTTTCTTTCTTGATGTCTAAAACGCGAGTTTCAATAATCTTATCGATTTTTTTGATTTCATTTTCTATTTTGATTTTGTCACGTTTACCAGAAGACCATTCAAGATTTTTAATTTTATTATTAGCATCATTACGAGCTTTTTTAGCAGCTTCAACAGCTTTGTTGATTTCATTACGCTCGTTTCTGTACTCAATAGCTTTATTCAAGTTTTCTTTTAAAGATGCGTTTAATTCATCCCTAATTTTACGTTGTTCTTTAGCTATTTTGTTATATTCTTCCCTTTCTTCAGCAACTTTGGAGATTTCAGCTTCTTTTTCATCTTTTTGTTTTCTTACACCTTCCATAGTGTCAGCGAGAACAAAATCAGATTTAGGAAGACCTTTATCAGCTTTTTTAGGTTTTTCTTCTTGAGCTTCTTCAGCAGCTTCCTCAACTACTTCTTCTTCAGCTTCTTGAGCTTTTTCTTCAGCAGCATCTTCAACTACTTCTTCTTCAGCTTCTTGAGCTTTTTCTTCAGCAGCTTCCTCAACTACTTCTTCTTCAGCTTCTTGAGCTTCTTCTTCTACAGTTTCAGTTTCAGCATCATCAGTGGTTAATTGATTAACAATTTCATCTAAGACTTTTGTTAAGTCTTTTTCTTCTACTACAATATCAGCAATTTCTTTTACAGAATCTTTAGCATTGAATGCAATTCCGCAACCTGCTGATTCAATCATGGAAATGTCATTAGCGCCATCTCCAACAGCAACTACATCATCTAATGTAATTTCTGCTTTTTCAACATGGTCTTTTAATACATCTAATTTAGATCCGGATACTAAAGGACCAGTCACTTCACCAGTTAATTTACCATCTTCGACTGAGAAACTATTAGTATAAACTGCGTCAACTCCAAGTTTATCTTTAACTTTTTCAGCCACTACATCAAAACTACCACTAATAATAGCTACATCTAAATCTTTTTCTTTTAAAGCATTGATGGTTTCTTCAGCTCCAGGCATTAATGGAAGTTCATCAGCAACTTTTTCTATTTCTTCAATAGAAGTTCCTTCAAGAAGTTTAACTCTGTCTTTAATAGAAGTTTCAAAGTCTATTTCACCTTGCATAGCCTTTTCAGTAATTTCAGCTATTTCATCTTCAACATTTGCTAATTTTCCTATCTCATCTATCGCTTCACCATCAATAATAACGTTATCTAAGTCAAATACTACAAGTTTAATCAATAATACCACCAATTATATTAAATCTAGCTCACTTAATCTGTCGTAAGCTCTTTCGACACCAAGTTTGGCATCGCTTTTTGTTTTAGCTCCAGTACATACAACTTTACCAGAACCAAATAATAATAAGACCACTTTAGGGTCGGATAACCTATATACTAAACCAGGGAATTGTTCCGGTTCGTATTCAGTATCTTCAAGTTCTAAAGCTACTGCTTCTAGGTTTAATGTGGATTCTAAGTTTGCAGAAGCCACAATATTTTGAATTTTAATTTCAAATTCTTCAGGAATGTCAGTGTCGACAGTCCTCATTAAGTCTACAGTTTTCTTGATTGCCAATTTGGAATCATCTATAGACTTTGCTCCAGTACATACAAGCTTACCAGAGCTAAAAATTAATGCTGCTGTTTTAGGATCTTTAAGTTTAAAAACTAATCCTGGAAACTGTTCACGATTAAAATTAACCCCTTCCAAAGCTTGGGACACTTCAGTAAGAACTATGTCTTTACCAATGCTTGCAGAAGCAACAATGTTTTCAATTTTTATGTCAACATCGGTCAATTTAAAACCTCCAATTGTGTTTTTAAAATAAGTAAGTAAAATTTAAGAAAACAAAAAATCAGTTAAATTTTTACTAATAAAATATTTAATTTAAATAGTATATAAATGTATGTTTATTTAAAGCATATATTGAAAATTGCAAAAAAAGTTAAAAATTTTAAATTTTGAAAATAAGTATTTTAATTATATATAAAATTAAAACAATATATAGAACCTACTTATTTATAAGTGTTGCTACATTTTAATGGGTCATTTATAAAATCATTAAGTTTGAATTAATTTTTTAAAAATTGATTATTCAATTAAGAAAAATAACTTTTGAATTTTGAAATTACTTTCAAAAAAACGATGGGAAAATAAATGGATAACATACAAAAAGACCCAAATAAATTTAATAATTCACCCCCATAATCTAATAAAAATATTAACTTTAACGCAATTTGAAAAATTCAGTAATATATAACAATCGACAAAACAAAAAAAATAATTAGTTGATAAAAATGATAGAAGTTGAAGTGAAAGCTAAAATCGATAGCTTTGAGGAAATGGAAAAAAGACTAGAAAATCTAGGTGCGCTCAAAAGTAAAAAGGAATTCCAAGAAGACATCTATTTTGCAAGTCCAATTGTGGATTTTGCGCAAACAGATGAAGCTTTAAGGATTAGAACAACAAACAATAATATTTTCATCACTTACAAAGGTCCGAAACTTAACAAAGATGCTAAAACTAGAAAAGAAGTTGAGATGAGCATTGAAAGTGCTGGCAAAGCAAAAGATATTTTTGAAGAAATAGGATTTAAGGAAGTCAGAACCGTCAGAAAAAACCGCCAATATTACACTTATGAAAATTTTGAAATTTCATTGGATGATGTTGAAGGATTAAACCCTTATATGGAAATAGAAATTTCTCTTGAAGACGGCAAGGACTATGATGATGCTCAAAAAAGCATTTTTGAATTATTTGAAAAATTAGGCATCACAGAAGGTTTTGAAAGAACATCATATCTTGAACTTTTAGAAAACCTATAATAATATGACAAAGTAATATAAATATTATATATACTAAATTTAAGAAGTGATAATTTGCAATATTTTATAAGTCATTATAATAAGGAAAGTGAAATAGCCTTTCCAAAAGATTTTATTATTTATGATACAACTTTAAGAGATGGTGAACAAACCCCAGGAGTTTGTTTTAGCCTTAATAACAAGCTTGAAATAGCTAGAAAGCTTGATCAATTTAAAATTCATCAAATTGAAGCAGGTTTTCCAATCGTATCTCAAAGAGAAAGAGAATCTGTTAAAACAATAGCCAATGAAGGCTTTGATGCTGATATATTAGCATTGACAAGGACAAAACCTGAAGATATTGATGCTGCACTTGACTGTGATGTGGATGGAATCATTACCTTTGTAGGAACTTCAGATATTCATTTAGACCATAAAATGCACATTACCCGTCAGGATGCAATAAACCTATGTGAAACTGCGGTTGATTATGCTAAAGATCATGGTTTATATGTTGCATTTTCAGCGGAAGATGCTACAAGAACCGATATCGAATTTTTGAAAAGAATTTACTTGAAAGCTCAAGACTGTGGAGCTGACAGAGTCCATATAGCAGACACTACAGGTGCAATTACTCCACAAGGTATTGATTATATGGTCAGAGAGCTTGTAAAGGACATTGATATAAATATAGCTCTTCACTGCCACAACGATTTCGGTCTTGCCGTCATCAATTCAATTACAGGAGTTCTTGCAGGTGCCAAAGGTATATCCACAACAGTGAACGGTATTGGTGAGAGAGCAGGTAATGCTTCCCTTGAAGAACTCATCATGGCCTTGAAAATTCTTTATGGAAAAGATTTAGGATTCAAAACCAAATATATCAAGGAGTTATCCGACCTCGTATCAAATGCCAGCGGTCTTCCAATCCCATATAATAAACCTGTCGTTGGAAATAATGTATTCAGACACGAATCCGGAATTCATGTTGATGCTGTAATTGAAGAACCGTTATGCTATGAACCATATGTTCCTGAATTAGTTGGTCAAAAAAGACAGCTCGTTTTAGGAAAACACTCTGGATGCAGAGCGGTAAGGGCAAAATTAAGTGAATGTGAACTTGATGTCAGTGATGATGAGCTTATTGAAATTGTAAGACAAGTCAAAAAGCAAAGAGAAGAAGGAAAATACATCAACGACAGCGTTTTCAAAGAAATTGTCAAAAATACAAAAAAATAAGGTAACAGCATGAATATTACTGAAAAAATTTTATCAAAAAAAGCAGGCCATGAAGTAAGTCCCGGCGAAATAATCGAAATTCCAGTTGATCTTGCGATGTCACATGACGGAACTTCTCCCCCTGCCATAAAAACTTTTGAAAAAGTGGCTGATAAAGTTTGGGACAGTGATAAAATAGCCATTATTTTTGATCACAACATTCCAGCTAATACAATAGGTTCAGCTGAGTTTCAAAAGGTTTGTCGTGATTTTATTAAAAGTCAAAATATTACTAAAAATTTTATTCACGGTGAAGGAATCTGCCACCAGGTAGTTCCTGAAATGGGTTTGGTGGAACCTGGAAAAGTTATTGTAGGTGCCGATTCACATACCTGCACTTATGGTGCATTTGGAGCATTTTCAACAGGTATGGGTGCAACTGACCTTGCAATGGTTTGGGCTACAGGCAAAACATGGTTTATGGTTCCTGAAGCCATTAAAATGGAAATTACAGGTGAATTGAATGAATATATTGCACCAAAAGATATCATCTTAAATATCATTGGAGAGGTTGGAATCGCAGGCGCAACATATCAGACCGCCGAATTCTGTGGAGAAAGCATTGAAAATATGGGCGTTGAAGGAAGAGCAACCATGTGCAACATGGCCATTGAAATGGGTGCCAAAAATGGAATAATGGAACCAAACCGTGAAGTCATTGATTACATTTGCCAAAGAACCGGCAAACGTGAATCTGAATTGAATATTGTAAAATCAGATAAGGATTGCGATTATAAAAAGGAAATGCACTTTGATATTGATGATATGGAGCCTCAGATTGCATGTCCAAATGATGTTGACAACGTTAAAGGAATATCACAGATTGAAGGAACACACATTGACCAGTGCCTAATAGGTTCATGTACCAACGGCAGATTATCCGATTTGAAAGATGCATGCGAGATACTTGAAAATAAAAAGATTAATGATGATGTAAGGTTGTTGATACTTCCTGCTTCCCGTGAAATCTACAAACAGGCAATGCATGAAGGATATATTGAAACATTCATTGACTCCGGAGCAATCATTTGCAATCCCGGATGCGGACCATGTTTAGGCGGACATATGGGTGTGTTATCTGAAGGAGAAATCTGCATATCAACAACAAACAGGAACTTCAAAGGAAGAATGGGGGATCCTAAATCCTCAGTATACTTATCAAATTCTAAAGTAGTAGCTGCTTCAGCAATTACTGGAGTAATTACAAATCCAAAAGATTTATAAGTGATCAAAATGGAAAAATCAAAAAACGAAGCTAATAAACGTTTAATCGAAAAAATCAATACTCTAGAACAAGAAAACAACAAAAACTTCTCAAATACACAAAAAATACTGTTGACCACAGACGGATCAATAACTGCCATTTTAGATGTGCTGTATGGCAAAATCACTTTGACCACCATTGACCAGCATTTTGAAGATGCTGATGAAGAGCATGCAAAATTGGTTAATGTTGATGTCGGTACAGAAATTAACTTTAGAGAAGTTATAATGCATAAAGACGAACAACCTTTAATATACGCAATATCACACATTCCATTGCACCGATGTAGTGAAGAAATATGCTCAGATTTGATTAGAGCAGATATACCAATTGGAAGAATCTTAAAAAATTACCGAATAGAATCCAGAAGAGAAATAAACAATATTTATATTGAAAAAGCCAGCGATAAATTAAAAGAGATATTTGATACTGACGAAGAAATGTTGGCTCGTGATTATGTTATTATAAGCAACAATGAAATACTCATGTGGATTAAGGAAATATTCCCAATTTCATATTTTAAAGAAATTTAAAACGGTGTTTTAAATGATTTATGAAGGAAACCAACTAATAAACGAAACACGGGAAAAAATAGCAGAACTAGAAAATGAACATAATATAACTCTATCAACTACACAAAAAATTCTACTATCTCTAAAAGGACCAGTTACACCAATATTGGATGTTTTATATGGTACTGTCAATTTATTTGTGCTAGATCAACATCTTATTGAAGCTGATGAAACTATTGTTGAATTGCTTGATGTTGAGATTGGAGATGAAATAGATTCCAGAGAAGTAATCGTGCATAAAAATGGCCGTCCATTAATTTATTCACGTTCATACATCCCAACAGCAAGATGTAGCGATGCTGTTCTTAAAGACCTATCTGAAAAACGTCTCACAACCGGAAGCATCATGGCAAAAAACAATATTGAAACCATGAGAAAAATTAATGAAATTTTCATTGAAAAGCCAAACCCCATATTGCAGGAACTCTTCCACACCAGTGAAGTCATGATTGCACGCAGATATGTCATGGTACATGGGAAAAAGCCAGTAATATGGACTGAAGAAAAATATCCTATAAGTTATTTTAGAGACTAATGAGGTGTTAAAATGGGTGTTAAATTAAAAGATATTGTAGAACCAAAAAATATTAGTTTTAATGATTTGGAAGGTAGAAGTGTATCTATTGATGCGTTTAACACTCTTTATCAATTTTTATCAACAATCCGTCAAAGAGATGGAAGGCCACTGACTGATGAAAACGGGAATGTAACATCACATCTAAGTGGAATACTGTATAGAAACTCTTCAATGATTGAAAAAGATATCAAGCCAATATATGTTTTTGATGGGAAAGCGCCTGAACTTAAAAGTGAAACTCAAGCTAAAAGAAGAGAAATAAGAGAAGAATCAGAAAAAATATATAAGCAGGCATTAGCTGAAGGAGATACTGAAAAAGCACGTAAATTTGCAATGAGATCATCAAAATTATCTCCGGAAATCATTGAATCCTCAAAAAAATTATTGACATTAATGGGAATACCATACATTGAAGCCAAAGGAGAGGGTGAAGCGCAGGCAGCATACCTTGTGGCAAATGGGGATGCATATGCAGTTGCTTCTCAGGATTATGATTGTCTTTTATTTGGAGCTAAAAGAGTGGTTAGAAACCTTGCCATCAATTCCAATTTAGGGAACTTGGAATTCTACGAACTGGACAGGGTTCTTAGGGAACTTGACATTACCCGTGAAGAATTAGTGGACATGGGAATACTAATCGGAACAGATTTTTGTGATGGTTTAAAAGGAGTAGGTGCAAAAACTGCCCTGAAATTAGCTAAAAAAGGACAATTAAAAGAAAAAATAGCTGAACTTCAAAAAGAATCTACCCATGATTTGGATGAAGTTCGTGACATTTTCCTAAACCATAATGTCAATACGGACTACAAAATCAAATGGGAAAAGCCAAAACAGGACAAAATAATAGAATTTTTATGTTATGAACATGGATTTTCAGAAGATCGAGTAATAAAAGCATCCGACAAACTTAAAAATCTCAATTCAGCACAGAGAAGTTTGGATGCATGGTTTTAATTACATTTACAAAAGATTATATAACAAAACAAACCAATATTTAAATGATTCAAGTAATGTTCTACAATACCACCACAAACACATTGTAGAAAAATAAACACGTTAATGGCAGCTGTTAAGGGAATGGTGAAAGCCATTAACACCCAATTATTTGAATCATTGTTGATGATTCCTCACCACCCTTAGACAGGAATCATTGACATTTAATAACATCACGCTAATTTTTAAAAAGTATATTCACAAATAATTGATATCCCCAATATAATTACGTTGAACCTTTAGATATATTGTCATGTGCAACATTATTTTTAGCTTAAAAAATCAGTACGGAGGAAAATCGTCACCGAATACCATTTGGGCATATTGAACTGCCAAATCAACCTGATCTTTATACCACACTAACATTTCCCTTTCAAAATACTGTCTTGAAGGAGATTTTAGTATTAACTTGAGCAAATTTTCATAGGATTCAACAGCTAATTTCTTATCAAATCCAAACTCATCTACAACATCAGGAGTTAATTTTTCAATGCAGGGAAATTCCAGGGTTTTGCAAACTGTATCAGTTGAAAAATAAGTCATTCTGATAAGTGGTGATACAGATGATACCAAAACATGATTTCCCAATTTAATCAATGGAGGAATACCTGTACGATTGTATCTTTCCATTGAAGTCAGTTTATCATAGTTTTTGAGATTGTAGCAGTGAAGCTCAGTGTAGAAATCCGGTTCGAAGTAATTGATTAAATCCAGAATTTTCAAGCCCAACTCTGACTCATAGTACTCCTTTTTGATTGTTGAGATGTAGTTAGTTTTATCGAAATTATAAAAATAGAATTGTCCAGGAGACAAATCTTCCTCATCAATTCGCTTAAGAAATTTTAAAGAAGTTACACCTTCATTACCATGAACTCCACCAATGAATAACTTGGTTGGACCTTCACCGTTGTCAATGTATCTAAAATAAGACATAAAAATAAAAAAAAGAAGAAAACTTATGTTCCTTCTTGCCAGTTTGACATGTAAGCTTTTTGACTGTCGGTTAATGAATCGATTTCGATTCCCATAGCTTTGAGTTTCATGCTTGCTACGGTGTAGTCGATTTCATCAGGTGCTTTGGTTACGCCAACAGGTAAATCATTTTCGAGAATGTGTTTTGCAGATAATGCCTGAACAGCAAAACTCATGTCCATGATTTCAGCAGGGTGCCCTTGTCCACGTGCAGCAGATAAGTTTACTAAACGACCGTCAGCTAAAAGATAGATTTTACGTCCCTCTTTTGTAGTGAATTCTTCAATACTTTCACGTACTTCTTTTACTTGAGTTGATATTGCTTCAAGGTCTTGTCTGTTGATTTCTACATTGAAGTGTCCGGAGTTTGCAAGCATACATCCGTCTTTCATGTATTTGAAGTCATCACCACAGATAATATCTGCATTTCCGGTTACGGTTATGATTAAGTCTGCTTGTTTTACGGCTTCTCTGATGGTCATTACTCTGTAACCGTCCATTCTTGCTTCAAGTGCTCTGATTGGGTCTACTTCTGTTACGATTACATCTGCTCCGAGACCTGCTGCTCTGAGTGCAAGTCCTCTTCCACACCATCCGTATCCGCATACGACTACGGTTTTTCCTGCGATGACCATGTTGGTTGTTCCCATGATTGCATCGAAGCTTGATTGACCGGTTCCATATCTGTTGTCAAATAGGTATTTGGTGTATGCGTCGTTTACTGCAATAACTGGGAATTTTAATGCTCCGTCTGCATGCATTGCTTGAAGCCTGTGTACACCGGTTGTGGTTTCTTCACATGCACCTTTGATGTGTTTTAATACATCGGTTCTTTCGTTGTGGAGTACCATAATCATGTCTGCTCCATCATCGATGATGATGTCCGGTTTGTGGTCGAGCACCATGTTAATGGTTTGGTAGTATTCTTCATCGTCCTGTTCTCTCCAACCGTAAACGTTTAAACCAAGATCAGCTGCTCCTGCAACTGCATCGTCATGAGTGGATAATGGGTTACAACCAGTCATTGCAACTTCAGCTCCACCAGCCATTAGAGTTAAACCTAAATTGATTGTTTTAGGTTCTAAATGTAAACATGATCCGATAGTGATTCCTTTGAAAGGTTGGGTTTCTTCATATTCAGCTTTGATGTGTTCCAAAACAGGCATGTGTTTTTGAACCCATTCAATTTTACGTACACCTTCTGGTGCTAATGACATATCTTTAACTTTACTCATAATATCACGATAAAAATCATTATAATAAATTATATTTTTTTATGAGTTATTAAATTTAATGTTTTTTAATGAAATTTTAAAAAAAAGCTATAAAAACAAAAACTTTAAATGTAATGATAAAAATATATATATTTGTTAGATGCCGGGGTGGCTCAGCTGGTTAGAGCGCACGGCTCATAGGGTAATAAAGCAGTGCTCTGACTTATTCCTGGGATACCGTGAGATCGCGGGTTCGAATCCCGCCCCCGGCATCCTAAATCCCAGGAATTTTCCATCTTAACTATTTTTTATAAGAATTTTTTTCAAATCATAACAATTTTATATTTTAATTAATTAAACTATCATTGTTAAGTTATTGAGGATTTGAAAATGTTATATAATAAACTTGGTAAAACCAATTTAGAAGTTTCAAGACTGGGTTTTGGAACAATGAGACTTCCAACAACTGGTTCTAACGATGAAATCATCGAAAGTGAAGCCAGCGAGATGTTAACATACGGAATTGAAAATGGAATTAACATCATCGATACCGCATATCCATACCACAGCAAAACTTTAGACGGCAGTGGGGAAAGCGAAACCTTTGTTGGAGAGTTTTTAAAAGAAAATAATTACAGAGAAGATATTTTACTTTCGACAAAGTCCCCCTCATGGGCTATTGAAAAAAAAGAAGATTTTGATTTTTATCTTGATGAACAGCTTAAAAAACTTCAAACCGATTATATTGACATTTATCTGCTCCACTCACTTACCGTCCCGGATTGGGAAAAGGTAAAAGGCTTGGATGTTCTTGATTTTCTTGATGACTGTTTAACAACAGGCAAGGTAAAGCATGTTGGATTTTCATCACATATAGAAGTAGATTATCTGATTGAAATCATAGATGAATATCCAAAATGGGAAGTCGTCATGACCCAAATGAACTATCTGGACGAATATTACCAGTCAGGCGTTATGGGATTGGATTATCTGAAAGAGACCAATATTGGAAGTATGATAATGGAGCCTTTAAGGGGTGGAAGGTTAGTTCAAAACATTCCTAAGGAAGTTCAAACATTATGGGATAGTGCCGATGTCAAAAGAACACCTGTTGAATGGGCTTTGCAATATTTATGGAACAGAGATGATGTCGATTGCGTTTTAAGTGGAATGACATCACTCAACCAGGTTAAGGAAAATATTGAAATTGCAAATAAGATTGATGAAATCAACGAAAATGATCAGGAATTAATCCGAGAAGTTGCAAGAACATATAAGACATTTTTGGGAAACAACTGTACCAGATGCGGATATTGCATGCCTTGTCCTCATGGAGTGGACATCATAAACTGTTTGACTGAATATAACATTGCCCACATGCTGAATGATCCAAAAGCAAGTGCAATGCAGTATTTTAGCCTTATAGATGATGATTCAAGAGCAGACAGTTGTGTTCAATGTATGGAATGCATTCCATTTTGTACTCAAATGCTGGACATTCCAGAAGAATTAGTTAAGGTTCATGAATACTTTGGAAGCGAATTTGACCACTTTTAGTGATAATATGACAACTGACAACAAGTATTGGGAGATTATGACCCGCCAAATGAATATTGTTGAAAAAAGCGAACAGGAAAAATTCAAAAACTCAAGGATTACAGTTATCGGATGTGGAGGAATTGGTGGCCAAACCATTGAAATGCTTGCAAGGATGGGCGTTGGCGAACTGGTTTTGGTTGATGAAGATGTCTTTGACTGGACAAATTTAAACAGACAAACTTTTGCAACCGTAAATGACATCGGCCTGGAAAAAAGCGAGGTTGCAAAACAGAAAGTTGAATCGATAAACCCCTATGTGAAAGTAATCAATTTTACAAAGCATGTCGATTTGACAAACATTGACGAACTCATTGGGAACTCAGACATTGTCATAGATGCCCTTGACAACATCACAACCAGAGTAATCGTTTCAAGAAAGGCAAGAGAATATAAAATACCGTTCATTCATGGAGCCATCCATGGAACATTGGGTCAAGTCACCGTATTTTTATCAAATACCAAAAGTTATGAGGAAATGTTCAACCTGCCATCACTCGGAAAAGAGCTAAGTGACGAAACACTCAGCGAATTGAAAGGCATTTCTTCAGAAACTCCGCCGGCTCTTGGACCTGTCCCAAACTTGATTGGTTGTCTTGAAGCTACAGAAGCCTTTAAAATCATAACAGGCATCGGCAAAGTTACTGTTGCACCAAAAATTTTGACCTTTGATTTATTGAATTTCGAGTCATTTGAAATAGAAGAACTTTAACAATGGCTCACTTTTTTTACTCTTTTTTATAGTAAATTGAACAAATATTTACAAATTAATAAAATATCTAAATATAATTTATAAAATTAAATTAATTTTATACATTAATATCAGATAATCTCACCATATAATTATTTTTTTTCAAAATCTTTATATAGTAATGAATAATAGATATAATCTTAATAGGAAATATATTTCCGACTATAAAAATTCAAACCCACAAGGATTTGGAGCTTGATTTAGATGAGTGATATTCCAGAAGAAAAAATAGAACGTATAAAAGAAAAAATGAAAGAAGATAATATTAAATTTATCAGATTACAATTTGTAGACATTAATGGTACTGTCAAAAACATTGTAATCCCATTCAATGGGGAAGACATGAGCGAATTATTTAATGAAGGAATGTTATTTGACGGTTCATCAATTGCAGGATTTGTCGGAGTTAATGATAGTGATTTAGTATTAAAACCTGATATTGACACCTATTCAAGACTTTCATGGAGACCTGAAGAATCCGCAACATGCAGATTCATTTGTGACATCTGGACCGCTGACAGAAAGCCGTTTATAGGAGACCCAAGGGGAGTCTTGAAAAAATCATTGGCACACATTGCAAATATGGGCTTGCAATACAACATAGGTCCTGAACCTGAATTCTTTATTGTTGACATTGATGAAAATGGATATCCTATGCCTTACGATAATGCAGGATACTTCGATGTTGAACCTTTGGACAAAGGCCCTGATTTCAGAAGAGAATTGACCTTGAATTTAGAAGACCTTGACTTTGAAGTTGAAGCTTCACACCACGAAGTGGCACCGGGTCAAAACGAAATTGCATTTAAATTTAAGGACGCTCTCAAAACAGCTGATGCAGTAATTACATTCAAACAAGCTATTAAGGCTATTGTAGACAATATGGCTACATTTGACCAACTGGATTACAGAGTCACATTCATGCCAAAACCTTTCTTCGGCGTGAGCGGAAGTGGTATGCACTGTCACCAATCCGTATTTAAAGGTGATAAAAACCTCTTTTCAGACCCTGATTCAGAAAATGGCCTTTCCAAAGATGCCCTCTATTTCATGGGAGGTCTTCTCAAACACGCCCCTGCAATAACAGCAATTACAAACCCAATTGTCAACTCATACAAACGTTTAGTTCCAGGTTTTGAAGCTCCAGTATACAGAGCATATGGTCTTAGAAACAGATCCGCATTAATCAGAGTGCCTGCAGCCCGTGGAAAAGCTACACGTATTGAATATAGGTCTCCAGACCCAGCATGTAACCCATACCTTGCATTCACAGTAATGCTTGAAGCAGGTATTGACGGAATCGTCAATAAGATTGACCCAGGAGAACCTGTTGAAGATGACATTTACAGAATGAGTGAGGAAGAAAGAGATGCAAGAGGCATTAAAGTTCTGCCAACAAGTTTATGGGAAGCATACCACTCTTTAGAAGAAGACCCATTAATACTCAATGCGCTCGGACCTCATGTCAGCGAAAAATTCCTAGAGCTCAAATATCAAGAATGGGACGAATATCGTGTCCAAGTATTCGGATACGAACAAAGAAAATATTTAGATATTTAAATCTAAATATTATTTTTTAATTTTAAAAATAACCATGAAGTAGGCTTTTTAATGTCAGAATCAGAACACCGAATGATTGAAATTTTAAGGATATTGAGTGTACAGGACAAACCCACTGGTTCCAAATTCATTGCCGATGAGCTAAAGAACAAGGGTTTTAATTTGGGTGAACGTGCTGTCAGATATCATATGCAGATTTTGGATGAAAAAGGATATACCGAAAGAATGGGATATTCCGGAAGGCAAATTACAGATTTGGGTCGTGAAAAATTAGAAAAGGGACTGATTTACGATCAGGTTGATTTCACCCATTCAAAATTTGAAGAAATGATATATTTAACTGACTTTAACTATATCACACAAAGCGGTAATGTGGTTGTAAACACATCAACTGTTTATAATGAAGAATCAATCAATATACTTAAAGAAATTTTTGAAAGTGGTCTTTCTGTTAGCCCTTACGTTAATATAAATAAGGTTGGAAATGATGGGGGAATTGAGGTGACAACCCTTTGCGGTACAACAATTGATGGGATACTTTTAAGTGAAGGAATCGCATCACAACTTCAATACGGCGGACTTTTAAAAATTGAAGATTCAAGACCAACCAAATTCACAAACCTGATTTCTTACAAAAAAACATCAGTCACACCCTTAGATGCATTCACAAATTCCAATTTAACATCAGTTTTGAACGTGATTACCGAAGGTAGCGGAACATTGCCTGCCAATTTCAGACTAATTCCCGGAGTTTGCCGAGACCAAACAATTGAAATATTAAACAAACTAAATAAAATAGGAATTGGGGGTGTAATATCCATTTCTGAAGAGGGAAAGGATATTTTAGGAGTGCCTGTTCCTGATGGAATGGTAGGAATTTGTATCATTGGAGGCGTGACTCCATTTTGTGCACTTAAAGAACAGGGAAAAGAGATTGACATTAAGATAGCTGAAGAGATAAAGAATTTTGATGAATTAAAACCAATCACACCAACAATAAAACATAGCCTAATGCCTGCAACAGAACACAAACAACTAAAAATACCATTTTTACTATCTAAATCATGGAATCTAATTCAACAGGTCAATTTTGATGTTGAAAAAAGAAAAGGAAATATAATCTCAAACGTTTCATACCTTGACAAAAATCATCTGGACAAAGCATTGGACATTATGGATGAAACATACAACAACAATCCAAAATTCATAAATCCGTATTATAAGCTCATTGATCATCCAACAGACAGCGAAAAAATTGGAATAGCTACAATTTGCAGTTTGAGTATTGATGGATTAATGATAAACAACGGAATAATGAGCACTCCGAAATATGGTGGATTGCTTGAGTTAACAGAGCCTCCGCTTTTAATCGAATTAATATCCTACAACGGAACAACAATAGACCCGCACAACATATTTTTATCAAAAAATATGACATCCATAACAGGCAATAACGGCACTACCAAAATATTGGCCAGCATAAAAGAAATTCCTAACATATCAAGAGACTATGCTGTTCATTTATTGGAAATTTTAAACAATATAGGATTTTCCATTTATAAAATCGGCAAGCCAAGAGAACTGGTATACAATGCTAAAGTAGACAACTATAATTTTGGCGTGATAGCTGGCGGTGGTTTGAATTCAATAGGTGCAATTAAAGAAAAAGGAATTGATATTGAAATAAAGGCAATTGAAAAATTGATTCCTTTTGAAAATATGGATAGACTGTAATCATATTACAGAAACATCCACAACTTCACCATCTTTAGGTTTATGAACAAATTCAATAATATCCTCTTCAACTTCATAAACATCAATTTCAACTGTAGCACCCAGTTCACTTTCATCAAGTGAAACCAACAGTTTAAATCCTGGTTTTCCAAAGTATTCTGAAAAATCAACATTTAAAACTTCCCCTGCCGCAAAAATTCTATTGTATGAAATTTCTAAAACATCATGAATTTTAACATTTTCTTTTAAATATGTTACAGCTTCTTTTGTTGTTAACTCTAATTCTTTCATGTTACACAACTCCTGTGATTAAAAATAGTTATTTTTAATTATATATAAATGTTTGTATGTTAACGAACAAAAAAAATTTTTGATAAAAAAAATCGATTAATGGAGATTTAAAGAATCTCGATAATCAACTCTTCATCATCATGAATATGGCGCATTTCTATTAAATCATCTGCAATCTGTTTAAAATCAATTTCAATGGATTGGTTTAAGATTTCTCCGTTTAATTGCATTGCAACTCTAAGACCTTCACCAGTTACTTCATCTTCTTCAGTGATTCCTAAAACTTCACCAGGAGCAAAAATACGATTATAAGACACTTCCAAAGTATCTTTAACATGAACATTATTCCTGATATATTCTACAGCTTCATCAAAGGTCATTTCAACTTCTTTAATCATTATACATCGCCTTTAATTATTTGTTAAAAAAAAGAAAAAAGAGAGAGGAATTATAAATTCCTGTATTCTCTGATTGAAGTATATTCGTCATCTAATTCGCCGTAAGTAGCTAATTTTTCTTTGTTAGCTTCAGCGTCTAAGTAAAGGTTACCTTTACCGTTAAGACCAATATCTCCAGTATATTTAATATATTTACCTTCAAAAGTGACTCCGTCAACTTCAGGGTCTACAACAACACCGTCGAGAACGAATCCTTCGAGTAATCTTCCGAGGAATCCGTGGATAACAATGTTACCGTTTTTCATTTGTCCACCAGGCCAACGGTTAACGTTACCGTCGATTTCAATGATACCTTTGGTCATGTGAATACCTGCTAAGATATCACAGTCACCTTTAACGTGGATTCTACCACCGGTTAAACATTCACCACATTGTTTACCAGCGTTTCCGCCGACAACAATTTGTCCTCCAGTCATACCTCTCCATTCACCAATGTAAGAAGCACCAGTAAATTCTTTGGTGTTTCCTTCAATTTCAAGGTATCCTCCAGACATTTCTCTTCCAGCGTGAGCTGCTGCATCACCTTTAACAAGAATGGATCCACCGCTCATTTCAGCACCAACGTGTAAATCTACGCTGCTGTTACATACGATATCTCCACCACTCATTTTACAACCGATGTATTTAACTCTGTTTAAATCACCGTTGAGAATCATTTTAACATCATCAGCACCATCTGCTTCTCCTTCTACAGTGATATCGAAGAAGTCAGTGATTGGGAATCTTGAGTTTCCAATAGGTACTTGATATTTTGCGAAATCAGCTTCAGTCCATGAATAAATTTCATCAGGAATTAATTCATCAAATTCTAAAGCGATTGAAGAAGTTTTTATTTGATCAAATGTTATTGTTTTCAAATTAAACACCCCTATTTACCATCAACATCTATTCTAATTGGGTTGGATACGTAGTGGTCGTGTACTGGGTAGTTTTCCCATTTGACTGAGTAATATTGGGTGAAGAACGGCATGATGTTGTCGATAACTTTTTGCTCGTTTTGTTCCCATCCTTGTACGTTAACCCAGATGTTTTGACTTTCTTTAACTTTTACAATTTCTTTATCTTTTACTAATATTTGACCATCTTTAATAGTGTAGTCAGCTACATCGAAACCTTTTTCGATTTCAGCAGCTTGTCTGGATGGGTCAATTTCATTAGGATTTATGTCATATACAGCAATGTCTGCTCTGTATCCAGGAGTAAGTGCACCTCTGTCGGTGAATCCGTAGATTTTAGCAGGAGCAGCTCTGGAAATAGTTGCAATATCGTAGAAATCGTATTCTCTGTCGAGAGTTGCAAGGGTAGTTCTTTTTTCTGCCCATTTGTGTACTTCTCTGTTTTCAATCATTTCCATTCTTCTTTGGTTACTCATTAACCAAGAGATAATTCTAGGATATCTGATGAAAGGTCCTGCGTTAGGGTGGTCAGTAGTTAAACATACTTTCCATGGGTCGTCAATGTGTAAGAACAATTCAAGACCGATAGCCCATTGTAAAGTGTTAACAGGGTTTTTACCAGAGTAGATACATGGGATAATACCTGCTGCAGTTTCACATTCAATATCTTTGTTGGTCCATTTAAGACCGGATAATTTGAACAAGTCGTATTCCATAGGAGCGTCTGCAGTCATGGTTGTAGTTTCATCTAAAGTTACTTGACCTATGTCACAGGTAATGTGATCATGTTTGTTAATGTAATCAGCAACTTCTACTGCACCAGATGCTGCATCTTTCCAACTGTTACCAGTGTAAGAGTGGAATTGTAAGTGACAAACGTGCATAGTTTGGTCTCTGATTTCAGCTGCTTTGGAACCTTTTTTAACGTCTTTTACGGAGTCCATAGTTTCGATAGTAGTTGGTACGTTACCAGGGTGTCCTAAGTCGTTAGGGTGAATGTGAATAGAGTGAGGTAAGTTTAACATTTCGTTAGCTTTTGCGAGTGCAACGATAACTTCTTTGGAAGTTACATCAAAGTATGGTGCTTTGTCGTTTACACCGTGTACGTTCATACCCCAACCCCATGCTTCACTTCCACATGGGTTTACGATTTTGATTCCGTAACCTTTGGATATTTTTAACCATGCAGCTACGAATGCTGCGATGTCTTCAATATTATTATCTTTTGCATATTCCATTACAAACCAGTTGTTACCGAATAATGGCATAGCTGGAATATCGATTTGTGGAATAGTTGCAATTTCTTCGTGAGTGTGTTTTGCTTCAAGAGGAGGCATAGCTGCTTCTACAACAGTACCGTAACCTAATCTTGAGTATCTGTAACCAGTTGCAGGACAACTTGGGATAGAGAAACCAGATTCAGATCTTAATACGCTAGTTTTTTGAGTAACACCTCTTCTGGAATCTTCAGGCCTGTATAATCTTCCTACTACTAATTTTGGACCTGCAACGTGTGCGTGAGGGTCAATACCCGCAGGCATCACAATTTTATCGGTAACATCTAAGACTTTAGCATCAGCAGATACGTCATCTACAATAATTCCGTCTTTAAACATGACGTCTTTCTTTTCCCCGTTAATCTCATTAGCTGGGTCGTAGACAATACCATTTTTAAGAATATATTCCATTATATCACCTTTATAGTGCATTTGGATTTGGCACATATTTTGGAGCTACGTTTGGCTCTTCTCTGAGTTTCATTACTCTTTCTTTCAATTCACGGACAATCCATTCATCATCACGACAGGTTTCTGGTTTGTCGATAGCTTTCTTCATGTAGATAGGAACTCCATCCATACGATAACTGGTACCAGCACATTCTACAGCAATGAATGAACCTGGTAATACAACATCAGCAAGTTCGGTTGATGGACCCCAGTGAATATCGATTTGAATAACAGGAATGTCAGCTAAGTGTTGGTTTGCTCCATTAGGGAAGTGAGCACCTGGGTCAGCTGCAATAACCATGAAACAGTCTGGTTCTTTTCTGGTTAATAAATCGATAGTGTTGGTTTCTCCTAACATATATCTTGGGTAACCTCTACAGTAGTCAACACCGAAAGCAAATCCACATTCGAATGCCATGAAAATGTTGAATCCGTTTACGTTAAAGTGACCTCTCATTGGAGTAAGACCCCATTTACTGTATTTGTTTAAGTCTTGTACCATTTTAATTGCAATATCAATGTTTCTTTGTTTTGATAAAGTGTGGGTTAAACCTAAACCGAAGAAGAGAACACCGAATTCAGCGTTTTTCATTTCTTCTGCTAATTCGTAAATGTCTTCTTTAGGAATTCCAGAAATTACGTCTTGGTATAATTCTTTTCCTCTGAGAACAGCTCTAATAGCATTGTAGAAACCGTAGTCTCCGTTTTGTTCGAATCCAATCCATTTGTCTGAACATTTTGCAGTATCGGAGAATTTTGGATCCATGGTAATAACAGTTCTGTCGAATCTTCCTCTTTGTCTGAAGTATCCACGGCAGAATACAGCATATCTTGCCATGTGTCTTGGGTGAGAGTTCATTGCGTTACTTCCAGAGTAAGCAATAACGTCTGCTCTGTTTTGTACTTCTCCTAAAGTTTGAATAGGGTAACCTGCGTTTTGTACAGCTTGGAGAGAAGGACCGTGACAGATAGTAGCTTGGTTATCTAATACAGCACCGATGTATTCACCTAATGCTACTCCTTCTTTCATACATTCAGTAGAAGTTTCTGACCAACCGTAAAATACTGGTCTGACGGAATTAGCAATGTATTCAGCAGCTTTATCTAAAGCAGTATCCCAATCTACTTCTTTGAGTTCTCCGTTTTCATCCCTAATCATTGGAACAAGTAATCTTTGGTCCATATCTTCCATAATTTTACTTGCTCCTAATCTGCATGCGTGTCTTACAGCAACTACGTGACCGTCTTTGACTAAGTAGTCGAGGTCATCACAGTTACAACCACAGAATGCACAGGTACAATTTTCAACAATGTGATCATAATCAGTTACAGGTGGTTCATAAGTCATGGTCAATCAACTCCTCCCATTTACGTCCGTGATAAACAGGTAATTCACCTAAAGATTCCATGTTTTCTACAACATCGTCATCTTCTTCATCAACGTATTTTTTGTATACCCATCTCATTAAGTCTGCCATGAGTAATACTTTTCTGTCGGTTTTTTCGACAGTACATCTAATTCCTTTGTAAGTTGGGTCAGAACAGCAGTAAGTATCGTGACTTACAATAGTGTTAGCCCATGGTCCTTTACAAATGAATACAGTTCCTTCGTGAGGTGCATCTCTTGAAACTGCACAGTTTACAACTACTTCACCGAAATCGGTTTTTACAAGTACAGTATCCCAGTTGTTTACACCTAATTTTGCCATATCTCTAGGATCCATGTAACAGGTACCAGAAGCATTTTTGTATTCTTCTTTTAAAGTGGATCCTCTTTTTTTACAAGCACCTTGGTAGATGTCAGATCCGGTGTTTAACATACATTTAAGTACATCGGTTGTTCCTTCACCAGTAATTTTTACATCAGGCACTACAGGTTTTTCTAAATAAGTATTAGCATAATGCATATAATAATCCCCCTATTCTAACCATATAGCATTTACTGGGCAAAACATTTGACATGTTCCACACTTTTCACATTTTTCAGGACTAAAGAGTTTGATGAATCCGTTTTCTACCATCATAATAACTTCTTCAGTCTTAGCACCATTACCACCAGCGTTTTCTGGACTGATAGCAGCATTTACAGGACATGCGATTACACAAATCCCGCATCCTAAACAATTATCTTGATTAACTTTAAGTTCCATCGAATCACCTAGTCTTTAATTGCATCTAAAGCATCTTTCCAAGTAGTTGAGCTAATAGGTGTGTGGTCAATTTCAGTTCTTTTTACAGTAATTGCACCGTTAGGACATGCTTTTGCACATGCTTTACATTTTACACAGTAATCATTGTTAGCAATTACATGTTCCATTCTAGAACCAGGACCGGAGGATACTGGGAATGCTAATGCGTTACATCCACAAATATCTACACAAGCTCCACAAGCTTGACATTTATCATCATCAATTTCAATAGAACCTTCGAATGGTTTTTTGTGTTTAGCAGCATCGGTTGGACATACACCTTCACACCATCCGCAGAATACACAGAGTTCTGAGTCGATGACTGAGTTTCCTTTAACAGCAGCTTTTGCAGGGTCTAAATCATATTCACCGTAGTTACATGCTCTACAAATTGCTTTGATAGCATTGGTAGGACATGATTTTTTACATACTAAACAGTATACACATTTATCTTTGTCAATGACAATAGATTCTCTTCCAGTTTCTTTATCAACGACGATTGCTTCTGCAGGACATAATTCTTCACATACACCACAGTAGATACATTCTTCATCATCTACATCAATTTCACCAGTTACTAAGTCAGCACGGTCTGGTAAAACTCTTTCAATAACGATTGCATCACGAGGACATGCGATTTCACATCTTTTACAGTAAATACATTCATCATCATCAATTTCTGAGAAAGCGTTATAATGAGGATATGCTTCAATTTCTTTGATTGGTACGCCATCAATAGTTAATACTAATGCATCAACAGGACATAATCCGCTGCACATACCACATAATACACATTTACTTTCGTCAATGCTTACTCTTTGAACATCAAATTCGTCTTTGAAGTTTTGAGCAATCTTTTCATGACCACTGAAATAAACGTCGTTTGAGATTCTGTGACGTGCGTCAACAGCAATTGCATTTAATGTAATTGCTTCGACAGGACAAGTAGATTCACAAATCCCACAACCTAAACATACATGGTCGTTGAAAGACAAGTTTCTAACTTCTTCAGCAGATCTTGTGATGTCAAAGTTGTTGTCTTTAACCTCTTTTAAATTTCTAATCATATTAAATCTCCAAAATTTTTATAGAATTAGTTGGGCATTCATCGCTACATAGCTGACAACCACAACATTGTATGGAGTCTGCATGTGCCTTTAATGATTCTAACTCAATAGCTTTCATTGTACATGCATTTACACATAAGCCGCAACCAATACACGAATCTCCTATACTCACCTCGAAATTTCTTTCTCGGCAAATATTCACAATTTTTCGACTCTGTTCCGGTTCATCAAATATAGCCTCAGTCATTTTCAAGAAATCCCTGGGAGATAAGTCCACAATAGTCCTTGCAACATCAATTGAGTTCCAGGATAAATTTCGACCATTCAAATAATGGGAAATAGTAGATCTATCGACACCCAACTCCTCAGCAATTGCCTGGTGACTTTCACCAGCATCCTTCAACTTGACCGCAGCCAAATATTTTAGACCAGATGCAATATGCTTTGGCATTTGAACCACCATGTGTAATGATAACACATATGTTTTCTTATATAAATATAGTTGCCTACTAGATTAAAGTAGAAAGCTTTAAATATTACTGTGGTAATAGTACACAAAAATTTTTTTAAAAATTTTTCATAATACTCCAAATTAAACAAAGACATTTAAAATATATTATTTTAAGTCAAATACTTCAAATAATTCAATTCAACACCAAATAATAATTTGTGATTCTTTAACTTATGAAAAAATAGAAAAATCAATCAAAATTAGTAATACTTAAATATATAATAAGTATTACAAAAACGGCGAAAATATGTAAAAAAGTTTAGGTTTGCCTAAAATGTGTAGTTACTACACATATAATCATTTAGAAAATTTTAATTAATACGAAGAATAACATATAATATATTATTAAGGGGAAAAAATAATGAAGATAGTATCTATTGTAGGTAAAAAAAATACCGGAAAAACATCACTAACCGTGAAAGTTATTGAAGAGCTGACCAAAAGAGGCTATAATGTTGCATCCATAAAGCACTCACACCATTCAATAGAAATGGACAAGGAAAATACAGACACTTGGAAACATAAACAGGCTGGTGCAAACTTGGTTGTGGGTGTTGGTTCAACTACATTCTTCAATGTTAAAAAAGAGCATGATCTTAATAGAATACTATATATGCTGAAACATTTTGACGATTTCGACTTTGTAGTTATTGAAGGATATAAAAGATACAACTACCCGAAAATCATTACATCCCCTGACGTTAAAGATGACTATACAATCAAGGAAGTCGATTCATTTACAATAGATGAAGAGGGCGTCAGTCAACTTGCAGACCTCATCGAAGAGAGAGGACATGATATTGTTGATACATTATTTGCCAACAACTGTGGATTCAACAATGGAGAAGTTATTGCCCGTGAAATTCGCCAGGGAAACTTAAGTGTTGACGATTTAGATACAATACATTCATACCTCTCAATTGACGGAAAAGTTGTCGGACTGAATAGATTCGTCAGCGATTATTTCAAGCAAAGCGTCACCGGCATAATCAATACATTAAACCTTGATGAATACAATGTTGATGATATCGGTAAAATTGAGCTTGTAATTCCAAATGAAAATGCACCTAAAAATGCGATTGACTCCAAATGCAGCATTCTAATAAATAACGATAATCTTGAAATAAACGAATTTACCAAAAACATCGTTTCAAATTCGATTAAGGGAATGATAAATGCCATTAAAACTGAAGATGATGTAAAGCTAATATATGTTGAAATCAAAAATATCAACAGTAATGATTTGAGAACTGCAGATATTGCACTTAAGACAAACAATCATGATGTTGAAATAAATGACTTTACCCAAGGCATTCTAAAAGAAACAATATTTGCAATCGTCAATACTCTCAAGATTGACACAGAAATTAAAGATATAAAAATTGAAGTGGAAGAACGATAATATGCTAGATGACGTTGTAAAGGACAAATATGAAAGACCAATTCTTTCACTAAGAATCACAATTACAAACAGATGTAACGAAAACTGCATTTACTGCCATCATGACGGGATGGTTTCCTCCAAGGATGAAATGACTCCGGATGAAATATATACAATCTGCAAAATAGCCAAAAAAATTGGAGTTCGAAAAATCAGGCTTTCAGGCGGAGATCCACTGGTCAGAAAGGATATTGTTGAAATCGTTGAAAAGATTGCCAGTCTGGATTTCAAAGACATCTCCATTACAACCAACGGAGTGCTGCTTGAAAAATATGCCAAGGACCTGAAAGATGCAGGACTTGACAGAATAAATGTAAGTCTGGACACATTGAATCCGGATACCTATAAATTCGTTACAAAAATGGATTATTTAAATGAAGCAAAAACAGGTATATTAAATGCCGTTGAAGTTGGATTATACCCTGTTAAAATCAACATGGTCATAATGAAGGACATCAATCAAAATGAAGTAAAGGACATGTTTGAATTCTGCAGGGAAAATAATATGGTGCTTCAACTGATTGAACTTATTGAAAGCGAGAACTGTGATGAGGATAAATTCAATGCTGAATACCACTATCCATTAGACAGCATTGAAAATAAGCTATCTGATATGGCTGATGATGTAAGAGAACGTAAATTTATGCAGGGCCGTAAAAAATATTACATTAACGATGGCGAAATTGAAATAGTAAGACCTGTCGATAACTCCAAATTTTGTGCAAATTGCTCCAGATTAAGAATCACACCTGACGGTAAAATCAAACCGTGTTTGCTTAGAAACGATAATCTTGTTGAGTTGATTTCACATATAAGAAATGGAGAAAGCGAAGAAAAACTGGAAGAAATTTTTATAAGAGGCATAGACAAACGAGAACCGTTTAACAATTGAACCACCCCATCCTATAGAGGATGGGGATTCCTGAATTATTTTCACTTAAT
>R27__coassemble_291_pt1 | contig 35815 bp, 36 predicted proteins | sample R27__metabat2_low_PE_024 | metagenome-assembled genome bin R27
AAAAATTAAAAAATTAAAAAATTTCTGTCAAAGAGCTAACATTTTGACAGTCCCTTTCATGACAATTTTTCAGAAATTAGTTTAATCCTTTCCTGAATATCAATAATAACATCTTGACCATTACCACCAATCAGTATAGCATCTTCATGAGAATACTCGGCAACAAGTTCAATTATTTCATCAAGAGAATTTACAGTGATGATGTTTCCTTCATATCTCAATGAGTTTAATCTATAAATTGCCAAATCTAAAGTATCATCAAGACCGGGGAACAATACGATAACTTCCGGATTATATTTAACAGCAACATCCAGTATATCAAGCCTATGCTCTTCATTATGTCTTGGAGTACCAATAAATATCGCATAAAAATCTTTTTCAGCCAATATTGAAGCTAAAGCATCAGAATTATCAGTTTTTCCTACATAAACAGATGCATCATTAATTTTATAAACGTCCAATCTTCCTTGAACTGCTTTAAAGTCAAAAAGAGTGTCTCGAATAATATCTTTAGGTATCTTTAATTCTTTTGAAATTGCAGTGGCCAATCCTGCATTAAGTAAGTTGAATTTACCAAAAACCTGCAATTCATCCTGATATTCAAAATAAGGAATGTGTTTACTTGCAGATTCCTTAAAATCACTATTGAAATCTTGATTAAATGCAGTAAATATTGTTTTTCCTTCAAAAAATCTAACTAATGAATTCTTATAGTTTGCAATGGTTTTATGAACATCCATATGATCATTGCCAATATTGGTAAGGCCTACGAAATCAAAATCAAATGAATAATTGCAAAAGTCCAATGTCATGTCGCATACTTCAACAAGCAATATGTCATAATCGCCTTCACTGGCTTCAAGCATCAAGTCATAATAACCTGAAAATCCTCCGCCACCATTTCCACCGACCAAAACTTTCTTTCCGGCATTTTCTAAAATATTTCTCAACATATGAACGGTTGTGGTTTTTCCATTGGTTCCGGTAATACCTATAGTAAATATGTCCTTGTGCTTTTGTAAAACATCACTTAACAAATCGCAATCTTCAAGCAAACGCTGTGCAAATGCTCCACCAAACATGCTGGGACTAATAGCTATTGCATCACATTGTTCAATAGCATATGAATTTGTAAATCCCAAATCAACAGTTAAATTATCACCAACAATAGAAACTGTCTGTTCACTATCCAACATGTTCATAGATAAACGTGGTAAATTTAAACCAGACAAATCGACATTAATGTTTAAATCAGTAGCATAAACTTCCCATCCATGATTTAAAAGGGAAGTAACTGCTTTTTTTCCTTCTACACCCAATCCAATAACAGCAGCTTTCATAAAAATTTCCTTATATAACTAGTTCTATACAATTATACTACTTTAAAACTAATAAATATTTTGTAAAACAAATTATTTTATACAATAACAGTTAAAATAAAAGCAAGGTGATAAAATGTTTGAAGATGAAAAAGACGATAAAATTTACAACCTCATCATAAGTAACGGCATAGATAGAAACAACGAATATGGGCAATTTACAGAAAAGCTATTTTCAAAAGTGGATTTTTTATGGAAGGAATCCATATCAGGTGATTTTTCCCTCGCAGGTGAAGAATTCTACAAAAAAATTGATAGAATAATTTTATTAGCAGGATTATATAAAGACAATAAGGAACTTTTTGAAAGTCTTTTAAAGGCAAGTGAAAGATATAACATTCCAATAATATTAGTAAGACCATACGGACTTGAAGAAGTTCCCGAAACACTTGAAGAAAAAGCAGCAACCATTGTCGGATGGAATGCGAATTGTATTGTTGATTCCATCAAAAACGCTTGCGAAACCATGTAAAAAAAAATAAAAAAAAAGTAATGATATTACATCATAACTTTTGAAATACCATTTTCTTTTTCAACTTTAATTATGTTATCAGCTGCATTTTCAAGCTGACTTTCATGAGTTACAATAATCATTTGAGGCAATAAAGACATGTCCTTTAATAAATTAATTAATTCATGTCTTCTGGAACTGTCCAAATGAATTGTAGGCTCATCCAATAATATTGTATCCAAATCTCCTTTGGAAATTGCTTGAGTGATACCAAGTCTTAAAGCTAGGGCAATAGCTATTTTTTCACCACCACTAACCATGCTCATTGAAGATTCACCTTCAGGACCATAGACTGTTACATTATACTCATCATCCAAAGTTAAATCAGAGTAATTGAAGTTAAACTCATTAAAGAATTCTTTGGTGTATTTTTGAATTAACGGTCTGGAAATATTCCTTAAATCTTTTTGAACACCATTTTTACCATATAATTCCCTAATGTTTTTCAACATGGAAATATAACTTTCCAAATTATCATATTCCCTTTTAAACTTGTCAGCCATCATTATTTTCTCATTTAACTCTTTAATGTAAGTTATTGATTCACGTGCTCTGCCTTTAATTTCAGAAAGTTCTGAATTAAATGTATTTTGACGTCTTTCATATAACTCTGAGCGATAAATGATTTGTTCATATTTCTCCTTATCATACAGAGAGGCGGCAATTTTATTTTGAATGATGTCAATCTGATTTTTAGATACGCCAATATCCTCCTTAATAGAATCATGTTGAGACAATAGGGATTTTTTATTTTGAACAAAACCCTTAAGTTGATTAAATTCTTCATTTTTCTGTTTTAAATCAGCTATTCTATCCTGAAGTTCACCAGGACTGATGTCTCCGCTTAGATGAGGGTCCTGATTAATGGCCAATTTAATATTAGTAACGTGATTGTCAATCTCATTTTTAATTTGATTTAATTTATATTGAGATTCAGTTTCACTACCTAAAACATCCAAAGCACCTTTAGCTTGAACATATGCATCATAAGACTCCTTATAACTTTCTTTAGCATCTCTTTCACGAGCAATAACAAGTATAAGTTCTCCTAATTTATTACTGATGTATTCTTTTGACTCAAGATTTTCATCTATTTCATTTAGTTTAACAACATCATCTTCCAAATGAACAAACTTCTGTTTATACTCGACAATATTTTTAGATAACTCCTGAAGTTTGGTTTGTTTATCTTCAAAGCTTTCCTTATTCTGATTAAATAAACGAACATCCTCTTCAGTTTCAGAAATTAATTTCTCATTTTCACTGATTGTTGATTCATAACTTTCGATTAAATCCTTCTTCTGATCTGAACTGATGTCTGATTGACAAACCGGACATTTATTATCAACTTCATTTAACTCTTCTAACGGTTTTTGAGCAGCTTTAATATTTTGCTTAAATTCTACAAGACTTTCCTTTTTAGAAAGGATATCACCGGATAATTTTTCAATGCTTTCTGCAACTTCAACAATATAATCATTAGTGACTTCTTCAATTTGATTAAAATGTTCAACCTCTGCCAAGGTATCTTGTGATAATCCGAAATCAGCCAATTTATCTTTTGTTCTTGAGAAAAAGTCTTCAATATCATTTCTTTCATTCTCAATGTGCAATAGCAATTCTTTTTTATCCTTTTCCATTTTAGCGGCTGTAGCCAATTGCTTTTCAAGATTGAGTTTTTGATTATTCAATTTGTTAATTTCTTCATCGGATGCTAAAAACTTATTATATTCCTCTTTTTTATCATTAACAATAGCTTTCTGATTGGATATTGAATCTAATTTATTATTGATTTCTTCCTCATCTTTTTTCAATCTTTGAATGCTGGTAACTGACTTTTCAAAGTCAAGATACACTTCCAATTTTGAAACATACTTGTCTAATCTGGTAATTTTTTCTTCAGCTTCACTGATTTTATCCAGATTCTCCTGAACAACATGTTTATCATTTTCTAATTTGGCCAAAGTTTTTTGTTCATTTTCAAGATTATTGACCTGAGTATCATAAATTTCTTTTTCCCTCTCCATATTCCTTTTACTTTCAGAAATATCCTTCAGGGAGGCAGTTACATCTTCAATTTGTTCTTCAAGTTCATGACCCCTATCCTTAAGAGATTCCAATTCTGCTTTTTTCTTAGAATATTCCTCTTTCAACTCATCAGAATTGAATAGTTTCCCTTTAAGTTCTGCCAACTGATTTTCATATCCACTGATGAATGGCAATAAATTTTTCCAGGCTTTTTCCAAGGAATCAATTCCAAGCAATTTTGCAATCAGCTCTTTTTTCTCAGCAGATGTTTTATCAACAAGCTCTGCAATTTCACCTTGTCTTATGTAAATTGCATTGAGGAACAAATCAGAATCAATGTCCAATATCTGGCGAATTTCATTTGCAACTTCTTTATCTCCAGTACAGATATGAACAAAACCACCATCATTGGAGGTTTTTTTGTAAATGGAGGATTTTAACATTGATTTTTTATTACGAACTATCTTATATTCACGATTATTGGAACTGAATTCCAATTCAACAGTCATTGAATCTGCATTATTCCTTACTAAATCATCGATTTTTTTAGCAGTATGCTGTTTGAATAAAGCAAAACTAATCGCTTCTAAAATTGTGGATTTTCCAGCACCATTTTCACCCACAATAACACTAATCCCTTTTTCAAAGTCAATAATAGTATTTTCATGGGATTTGAAATTAACCAGTTTTAATTTTGTGAAAATCATTCTAGAACCTCCTTAAATGTAACTTGAATATCCTTTTCATCAGCTGATTCTGCTTCTCCCTCTTCTTCAGTTTCAGTTTCTTCATCTTCGTCTTTATGATAATAATCATCGAAGAAGTGATTTAATATTTCATCAGCTTCATCAATCTTATCCTTTGATAGGAAAGTATAAACGTCAAGTCCCAATCGGGTAACAGATTCATCACCATAAGCATCCAATTGCTCTTTTAGAATTTCCAAAGGACCTAAAGAATCCTTTTGATTGATTATAACATCAATGTCATCTTCACCAAGCATGCTGAATGTAGGTCTTATCATTAAAGACAAATCACCAAGCTCTTCCTTAATCAGTTCATAAACTCTGTTGGTATCTGATTCGACATTGTTAATTTTCAAATCTAAAATCGGTTTTTTATCAAAGCCGACAATTGTTTCTTTTAAACCGGCAATTCCACTTTCAAGTTCATTGTAATCAAGTGATCTTTCAATGAATGTACGGGAAATATCAACTTTAACCCTTTTGACAAGAGGTTTTGGACCATCAAAGTCAACTATAACAAAACCTTTTCCGTTTTCCTTATAGTCCTTTAATTCATTAGTTTTCCATATTTCGCTAGAACCCGGATAGACCAATTTTCCATTTCCAAAATTATCATTGATATAATTATGAATGTGTCCCAAAGCATAATAATTAAAATTATCAGGCAAATCTCCGATTTCAAGTTCATAATTTTGTCCAAAGTATTTATCAATGCCTTGGTGCAATACAAGAATTGATTTTTCATGTTTTGCAGCCTTTTTAGATAAATCAGCTAATTTAGACTTTAAATTCTTAACTTGAGAAGATGGATAAAATGGCAAGCCCGCTATAAAAATATCACCATGCATATAAGTAGTATTAATAGGACTGATTACTTTTAAACCCAACTTTTTAAAGATTACTTGAGGTGGGATTGAATCATTACGCATTACAATATCATGATTACCTGCTATTGCATACATAGGAATTCCAGCACCTTTTAATTTAAGCAATCCTTTCTGGAAGGTTAAAAGTGCAATAGGAGACGGTCTTGCGGTTTCAAATAGATCACCACTATGGATTACAAAATCCACTTTTTCTTCAATTATTTTATCTATAACCTTTTCAAACACTTCATAAAAGTCTTTTTCACGTTCAATTAAACCAAATTGACGATAACCTAAATGAGTGTCTGCTAAATGTGCAAATTTCATTATATTACCTTTTTTTGTCAATTGTATATAACCAATTTAAACACTTAAATCAAAGTATTTAATTGAATAATATTTTATCATATAGTATATTTAATAGTTTGGAAAGAGAGCAGTTGAAAAGTAAAATGAATTTAAAATTTAAAAAGAAAATGAAAATAAATGACTTAAATTTGATTAGCAATCATATAATGCAGGCCTTAAAGACAAATCAGACATTACACCTAATTTACGTCTTAATGGAATAAAATCAAAAGTAATCTTTTTTATATCTTCCATAACCCCATTATTAAATGTATAATCATCAACTTTAATATATAACAAAATATAAGACCAATCTGAATATTCATAATCAGTATAATGCACTAAATCAAATTTACCAGTAGGAAAATATTCAGATAACCTAGATTTAAGTTTATTTAATAATACAATAAGACCCTTATGTTTAACAAAGTAATCATGAATTTTTTCATAATGACGAACATTATAAAATTCTCCCAATTTATCATATTCTCTGTTGAATAACTCCGCATTACTTTCTAATTTTTTAACGAAATCCAAATCATCCACAATAACACCTCAAAAATTATATGGCGGATTATTCATTAACACATTTAATGAATTAAATGCATCATTTGTTGTATCAACAATCTTATCAGAATTATTTTTAAAAAAAGTATTACATTCGTTTAATCTATCATAATCAGCACGGTTTCTAACTTCCCTTAAAAATTCAGCCAAATTTACCTCATTTGGATCATTAGACTTAATTAACTCGCCATATACTCTTTTATGAATATCTTTTCCGTTACAAAATTGATGTTTATTCATAATATCGATTAAATATTCTCTTGTTGAACCGAAAATAGAATAATAATATCTGCTTGTAGCACATCTTATATATGCTTCCTGCGAATTAGCCATCAATTCATCGCCGACCGTTTTGAAATCTTTCCATTGAAACATGATTGTACTCCTTATTGATTTAATATTGAAAAATTGCTTTTAATATGTAAAATTGCTTTTAAACAAATAATAAATTCCAATATTTAATTTTAAGTAATAATATAAGCAATTTAATATAAATAAGTTTCTAAATAAGTCCATACAATATTATAAGGAAAAAACAATATTAAAATTAAAAAAAGAAATAGGATTAATAATTATAACCCATTTCCATGCTTTCTTTTTCCAACTCTTCAATTTCTTCTTGTTCTTTTTGCCTGATATCAGCAAAATAGGAAACAATATCCATGTCATCCCCATGAAGACGACCTTTAAATTCATCAATTTTGACAAGAGTTGGTACTTTACTCATCAAACCTAAAACAACGGCTTCACCAACATTTAAGGATGGAAGCTGATTAACCAAATCCTGTGATAAACTTTCACTTGCGGACTGAACATGCCTTTGGTCTTCAGGTTCAACAAGCCTCAAAATAATCATATTATTCATTTGAGACAATGCATCATGATCAACTGTTTTTGGAGACTGACTTACCAAACATAATCCCAATCCGAATTTACGTCCTTCTCTAGCAACCCTTTGAATCCAACGTTTTGAATCTGAATCACGTTTATTAGGAGCCAATATATGTGCCTCTTCCAATATGAAAAATACTGGGAAATCCAATGCTCTTTCATCTTTTCCATGAACTGCATTTTTTCTCATTTGCAAGGCATTTCTCATAATATGACTTACCAATACATTTGCAATTGATTCGTCAGACTGGCTTAAGTCCAAAACATTAACATGACCTATTTTAATGTTTGTCAATATATTTCCAATGTTATTGTCAAAGATATTGGCATACTTATCCATCGAATCGTCAATCTTATTCATTACATCAACAATTTGCTTGTCTGAGCCCTCTTCTTGAGAATCGCTTAATAGAATATCATAAATAATTTGTAAAAAGTTATTTGTATGTGCTGTTCCACTGCGAACCATTTCCTTAGCTGTCTTAAATGCTCTTCTGAAATGTCTTTCCTGAATATAACCATTACTCGGAATGTTAACCAATCTTTTTATCTCATGAAAAGACATGTAAACAGGATTTATTTTAGGTTTAATAACATTAACTTCACCATTTGGGAAATTGGCTCCAACATACTCACCATGCATATCAAATACGAATACCGGAACAAAATAACTTAACATTTCATTTATTAAAACAGATACAGTATTTGATTTTCCAGCTCCAGTCATTGCTAAAATTGCAAGGTGTCTTGACAAAATTGGGTTTGCTTCAACATTAACGTCCACATCACTCTGATTTACAAGACATCCTAATTTAATGGGATTATTAACCTTGAATATTTCATTTAAAGTATCTCTGTCAGCCAGCTTTATTTCAGTTCCAGGAAGCACAGGGGTTCTCGGCAATTTCAGATTATCATTGACATCTCCAAGAATCTTTACTTTACCTCGAATATAGTTATCCTCAGCACCTATTTGTGAAATCTTTCGAATGGCTTTGAAATCGTTGATATCAACATTTAAAGCATCATTACCTCTAATTAGATTTTCAATCATTCCCAATACTTTTTTTCCATCGTATTCAATAGTCACATATTCTCCAACTTTCGGCATCTTATCTGAAATGAAAGTAACTTCTGAAAGTGATGTTTCGCCAACACAAATTCCAACTACCATCTAAACCACCTATAACATTTCCCTGTTTGTTGTTTCATAAATTTTAGCAAGTTTTAATAATTCTTTAATATTCCTGTCAGTAATGACTACATCATTATGTGCCTTACTCAGCAAATAAGGATAACCTTGAACTGACAATACATTTATCTTCTCTACAACATCTACAACTTCACTTATCGATGCTTTGTAAGGCAATTCAACTTTCAATACATTTTTATTGTCCTGAAGCCTTACATAAAATACCGTAAATTTCAATTGTTTGAAAAAGTCATTGAAATACTGGAAAGATGCATTCTTATAGACTCGCCTATACTCAATTCTTGATATTCCCTGCTTTTTATCTGTCAAATTATCTAAAATTGAAATGTCCGGAATGTTCCATCCAAACAAATCATTGTCTGAAGATGTTTTGGATATTGAAATGATTTTTTTCTTGTTTTCCAAAATTTCTTTTAACAATATTATTTTCTCGATTGAAGACAAATGAAGGTCAAAATCTTCCTTTTGCTCAAATTCCTCATTTACACTTACATCAGCCAATATTCTTTCTTTAATTTGAGGAAATACAAATCCAAATGGTGTTATTTCCAATCTTCTCTTAAATTCATTCAAAATGGTTTCATCCAAGTTATCTCTGATTTTGGATGGAAGTTCAGCACCTCTTGGATATGCATTTTCCAAATCTCCTAAAATGGATCCATCGAATAAGTAATAATCTACATCATATTCCTTGATAGCCCTAGATGCGCATTTAAGTTCCAATATTGACATATAATTGCTTAAAAGCTCATCCAAAAAAGAGATATGATTTACTTCCAGAATATCAGCATCATCGATTTTTTTTATTTCACCATCGTAAATTATAGATTCGGCACCTACAGCACAGAAGTTGCTTTTTAAAAACTTCTTTTTGTTGAAGCTCCCATCTCCCGCAGCGATGGAAAAATCATCAGAACTTTCACTGAATTCTCTTGAAAACCAGTTTACTTCAAGTTGAGCATCTAAATTATTGTCTGACTCAATATCTTGTATAAATCCTCTTTTAGCGATGGCTTTTTCATATAGTGAATTTAACATAATATATCTTATGTTAATAAATAAATAAAAAAGTATGGTAAGAGCAGCTGAAAACTACTCCATTGAAGCTTTTTTGATAGCCCCAGTTAATTCTTGAATTTTAGCTAAAACATTATCTGTATCTTCTACAACAGTACCTGTTACAATGATGTCTCCACCAGCTTTAGCTGCAGTATATGCTGCTTTGGCATCACGAATTCCACCACCAACAACCACAATCATGTTTTCAGTGGCTTTTTTAGTGTATGCAACCATTTCAGGAGGAATTGGTTCTGATGCACCTGATCCAGCTTCAATATAAAAGAATTTCATTCCAAACATCTCTGCAGACATTGCATAGACTGCAGGTATTTTTGGCTTATTTCTAGGTACCAATTTTGCATCCCCGACCCATCCAACGGTTCCACCAGGTTCTGCGACCATATATGCCATGGACAATATTTCCATTCCTGATGCTTTAACGGCAGGTGCTGCTAATGCCTGAGCACCATTAATCCAGTAAGGATTGGTTGAGTTTACATAACTCATATAGAATATTGCATCTGCGTATTTACTTACACTACTGGTATTGCCCGGGAAAATAATAATTGGAACTGCAATGTTTTCAGACAATATCTTACAGGTATTGTCGACGTCATCACCATTAACAGTAGACCCTCCAATCATAATTCCATCAGTACCACCTTCTATTGCAGCTGTAGCAATTTCTAAAGCTTCCTCCGGTGTCTGTTCATCAGGATCAATTAAAGTGAAATGTATTTTCCTTGTTTTTAATATATCTCTAATGTAATTTTCAACGTCTTTCATAAGAATACCTAAAATAAGTTTTATAAAAAATAATATATTAAATTAATTGTTTTAAAAAAATAATAAAAAAAAAGTAAAAGAGAATGAATCTATCCTCTTGGTTCTTTAGCTTTGAATCTTAAACCTTTGTAACCACATTTTCTGCAAGTTGTTGCAGCAGCAGGGTTACGAGCATTACATTTTAAGCAGATTTTTACATTAAACATTCTATTTTCTGCTTCTTCAAATCTTGCCATTAATAACTCCTCCTATAATCATGAAAATTAAATAATAATAAAAATGCTATGAAATAAAAAACAATATGTCCGTTTTCATAACTATTAATAAATTATATTAACTTAATAGTATTTAAAGGTTTAGTAATAAAGCATCAAAAGAACAAAAATTTTTCATAATGAAAAATAATTATTATTTCCCAACTAATTACTGCCTCCTAACAATTTTCAAACCTACATTCGAGTCATCACATAAATTCGGAAGATTGATGAAAGTATCCTTATTTGCCTTTTTAACATTTATATCAAGATCTTCCCAGGAAACAAGATTTGGATTATGGGACTCTCGAATACCTTCTTCTATTTTTTGAATATCAGATTCGTCAATCGGAAGATGTGCATAACCTAAATTAAGTTTAAGTTTTAACCACCCCTCATGTTCCCTTTTGGCGAAATATTCAATATCCTCTTCATCAAATCTATGAATTTTATCCCTTGAATCATTTAGAGAAACCAATTCAAATCCTTTTTCTTTTAAAATTTTAACTAGATAATCGGCTTGCTTATAATTGGAATACTGAACATGCTTCGGCAATTCCTTAAATCTTTTTTCACCATCTGACTTATCATCCAAACTGCCTGTTTCATAAAACTGATGCATTTTAAAGGTAAGCAATCTGATTTTATTTCTAACGACTTTCAGACCAATTGAATTTAAAAGATTTGGAATATTTTCAGTTGCTTTTCGATCCATATCCTTTATATCATCAGGAAGCTTTTCCCATGAGACAAGATAAGGTGTTCTGCGCTCTTCAGGATTTTTTACATCACCATAAGACCATCCAGTACCTTTTCTTTCCCTGCACCAGTCAACATGCTCAAATATCGCCAAATCCTCAATCTCCTTTTCATCAAATTTGGTGATTTCGTCCCTTTCATCATCAATGTGTGCAATTTCGCATCCTATCATGCTCAATTTCTTTGGAATTGATTTTGCCTGACGAATATTGGAAATTTTATAATCGGCACTTAAATCTTCAAAATCACATAAATATGAACATTTTTCTTTATATTCTTCAATTTCCTTTTCATCACCTTTTTTAATGGCTTCATCCAGTTTGGCTTTCAATTCCTCATTGTACTCATCATTGATTTGCCTGGCCAATTTTTCAACATTTCTTAGTAAAATATTGGGAGCTTGAATTTCAGCAATGGAAATGTCCCTTATAACATTATCCAATTCAATTTTTGTTCTGATGGATAATTTACCAAGGAAAATATCCTGAATCTCCAAGACATTATCAATCACATCATCCTTCTTTTTGGAAAATCCAAAACCCATAGGCCCATTATTTAAAATATAGATAACCTTCATGTATTCATCATCAATGACAACATCCAAATCGTTTACATGGTTTTCCTTTACATCCAAAACGCCATATGGCTGTCTGTTCCATTCCTGAAGCTCATCGCATAAAATTAACAAATAAGAAATTGGAGACTGTTTAGGTCTTAGCTTGCCAAAATTAAAGGGCGGCTTTTGTAGGGCATTACTGTAATAATTATGAAGCAGGATTGCAGTAGCACTATCTACAATAGGATAGAAAAAGAAATCTTTATCTTTTTTTGCATATTTCTGTATCAGTTTTCCATAGGAATTCAAAACCAAGATAGCTGAGAAAAATCCATGGTCAACAAAATCCCTTTCAGTCATGAATCTGGGAAAACCGTTGAGATGTTTGATTAACTTTTTATATACTTCATTGTCAAATCCAAAGTCCAATTTGAGCTTATGAGCCATAATATCTGTCGGCTTAAATAAGTCTAGAACTTTAGAATCGGAATATCTTTCACGGAATTGGTCTGCATAATCAAATGGATCCAACTTGGCAATTACATTAAATTCATCGAAATCCCTAAAATCAAGACACATCTTGACATTGTCATAGCTATGGGAAATGTTTTTTATCCCATCTTCGATTAGCTTATCCAGCTGTTTTCCTATTATTTCAAACGGATATCCTATATCATGAAACAGCGCTGCTACACCCCATCGATATAGGAATTCCTCGTGAGAAAAATTGCCATCAATCCGATAATATTTTTTATAATGCTTATTTTTAAGAATATAATTTTGAAATATGGCCCTGTAAGATAGATTTTGAGCATATACTGCCAAACCCAATATGAAAACATTGACAGAGTGGATGAAATGGTCCCTTTGCCAGTTTATCAATTCACCGGTATTTTCCTCATACTTTCTCATTATGTCTACCAAATCAAGAAGATAATTGGGTTCACTAATCAAAACGTCTGGACTTTTTTCATCGATTTCACTTTTGTCTTCAGGAGTGATTTGATACATCATGAAAAAAGTTTGATAGACTTCATAAGCAGTATAGTTGGATTGATGGTTTAAAAATACATCAATTGCTGCTTTTAGAAGGCCTTTATAGTCATGATTGCTTTTTGTACCGTCCTTAAATACCAGATTATCATCGTATAAAACCAGCATGTCAAAGAACTTATCAACATACTTGCCGATATTAGTAGAACTTCCCCCATTATCCATAATTTCCACCGGCGCTAATTTTTAACAATTTTCAAGCCAACATTTCCACATAATTGAGGGAGATTTCTGAATGTGCGTCTGTTCAACTCCTTGGTTTCATGGTCAAGCTGATCCCATTCCACTAAATTAGGGTTGGTTTTTGCCACATCATCTTTGACTGCATCATATGTCCATCCCAAGTTAACTTTAAGTTTATACCACTCATTATGTTCCCTTTTAGCCAAATATTCAATTGAATCCTCATCAAATGACATTACTGCCTCACCAGCATCTTCAATATCAATTACATCATAACCCAACTCAGATAAGATTCTTAAAAGGAAATCAGTCTGTTTATAGTTGGAATATTTGATATAGCTTGGCAAATCATCGAAATGACCTGCACTCTTGTTATATTCTGAGTAGAAATTATGCATTTCAAATGTTAAAAGCCTCTGTTTGGTTCTTACAACCTTCAACCCTAAAGAATCCATAAGAGGAATAATGTTCTTGATAGGGTCAATATCATACTGCTGAATATCCTCTGTCAACTCATCCCATGGAACAAGATAAGGAGTAACGAGATTCTCAACATCTTTTTCACCTAAAGTCCAGCCAGTACCTATTTTTTCATCACACCATTCCTGATGCTCCAGAATAGCCAAATCCAAAATTTCATCTTTAGAGAATCTTAAAATTGCATCTCTTTCATCATCATTAGATGCAATTTCACAGCCGATGATATCCAATTTATTTGGGATTGACCTTGCCTGTCTAATGTTGGCTATTTTAAGCTGTGGAGTTAACTCATCAAATGTTGTCAGATTATTGTATTTTTTCATGAATTCATCATCAATTTCTTCACCCAGTGCAAGCTTTTCTTCATATTGCTGTTTGGTGGTTTCCACATACTGATTGTGGATTTGAATAGCAATGGTTTCAACATTTCTAAGCAGAATATCCGGCGCTTGAGCTTCGGAGTGAACATTTTCCCTAATAATGTTATCCTGTGAAACATCGGTGATTATTCTCAAACCAAATTTGAAAATGCTTCTTAATGATAAGACTGTTTTAAGGAATTCCTCTTTATCTTCAGAAAAGCCGAGTCCCATTGCACCTTCCCGAACAATATATTCCACATCCATTCCCCTGTCATCAATATTTATAACCAATTCATTTACATGGCTTCTTTGCTTGTCTTTAACACCAAAAGGCTGTCTGTTCCATTCCTGAAGCTCATCACATAAAATCAGCAGGAACGCCAATGGAGATTGAGACGGATGCAAAGTTTTTAAATCAAAAGGCTTTTTTTGCAAAACATTTCTATAATAATTGTGCAACAGAATAGCGGTAGCACTGTCAACTATCGGATAAAAGAAGAAATCATTGTTTTTAGCATATTTTTGAATCAGATACCCATAGGAATTTAAAACCAAAATTGATGAAAAGAACCCATGGTCGATAAAACCGCTGTCCCCCATGATGTCAACAAAGGAGTCAAGGTGTTTGATTACCTGATTAACATCAATTCCCTTAAAATCAGTAGAAATCTTATGGGCCATGATGTCAGTAGGTTTAAATAAGTTTAAAAATTTTGCTTCAGGATAAACGGAAGTGTATTTGTCTGCAAAATTAGGATCCTTTTTAACGATTGTGTTAAATTCATTGAAATCTTTAAAATCAATTGCAGTATCGGCATTGTAGCTACTTGAAATAGATTTAATTCCATCATTGATAAATTTTTTTAATTGTTTTCCAATAATTTCAACAGGATAACCTATGTCATGGAAAAGGGCTGCTACACCCCAACGGTATAAAAATTCCTCATGAGAAAATTCGCCGTCAATCCTATAATATTTTTTATAAGGACCATTAAGAACATACTGTTTGAATTTATCCCTATAACTTTTATTTTGAGAATAAATTGCCAATCCTAAAAGAAAAACATTTACAGAGTGAATAAAATGGTCCCTTTGCTTTTCAATCAAATCTCCAGTATTTTCTTCATAATCTTTCATTGTCTTAACCAAATCCAAAAGGATATTTTTCTCTTTAACGATTTTTATTTCGTTAGGAGAATGTTTTTCAGATTTGTTTTCATGTGAGATTTGATAAATCATGAAAAATGTCCTATAAATTTCATAGGCAGTATATGAATTCTCATTATCTAGAAAAACATCAATTCCTGTTTTTAACAACATTTTATAGTAATGGCCATTGTAATAATCATCATAGAGGATTAATTCATCAAAAAAATCATCAATATATTGTCTTAAATTACTTTCACCCATGCTAACACCTTCATATCACTTTACTTTTACCCATTGATTAAAAAATTTATATATAATAAAATATTGGGATTTATTAGTATATATAAATATTTTCAAATGTAAAGCAAAAGATTTAATTAAGAAAAACGAAATCCGGTGCCACTTGAAAGGTCAAATATTTGTAAAGAAGCCCTTAATTAAAATTAAAATAAGCACAAAACCATCAGTTTAATTGACCATTACTTACTGAAAAAACATGATGGGCCATAAAAAGAAATATTGTTAAAATATCCATACATGAAAAATAGAAAAAAAGAGATTAAAGGATAAATCCTAAATCTCTATAGTAACCAAAGTATCCGAAACCAAAGTCCTTGTAACCCCCGCCACTGGAACCGGAACTGGAACCGGAACTGGACGAACCAGTGTCAAAACCAAAGTCACTGTAACCTCCACTACCCGAACCTGAATAATCAGAAGATGAATCGGATGAAGAACTGGAAGATGATGACTCACTGTAAGAGCTAGAAGAAGATTCACTAGCTTGAACAGCATTTTGAGTTTGCTCGATAGCATTAACTACAGAACCAGATCCATTATCGCCTGCAGTACCGTTAAACTTAATCTTATCGGTTGGGTCGTGGTATTTAACACTATTCCAACATGCCAATAAAACGTTTTTATCAGATGATTGTATCAATAAAGTATCATTATACTGAGTATTTTTAGCGAATACTGAGTATACACCATCCTTTTCATACACAACCACATCATTTTCAACCATTTTCTTGGCTCCGGTTGAAACTGAATTCTTAAGTTTCTTCATTTCCTTAACACTTGATGAAGCGGACAAATTGGAACAACTAGTAATGTTTATATCATCATCTTTATCTTTATAATAGAAAATTCCCTTTTTATCAGCATTGGATGTAGCATTTGAATCTTTAGGAACTTCCATATATGCTGATTTACTTAAAACAATTGTAGTTTGTTCGCCGGATACAGTTTGAATATTGTTTCCATTCAATAGGAAATAACCTCCAACCACGGCAATCACTGCAATCAAAAGAATTATTAGAATATATTTTTTATCCATAATAATCATCACCCTTAACAAAAATCATAATTGCGCTTCATCCTGAGCAATAATAATATTCTCCTTATTAACCAATTGGGCATCTGCAAGTTTAATATTGTTCTTATCAGATGTTGCAGATCCTAGTAAAAATCCAGAACTAACCTTCTGAGCATCTTTAAATGGAGTTTCTGTTGTTTCAACCAGTTTACCTGATTCATCATAGAAATCAACAACAATCACGCATCCGTCCTGATCACCAGGTGCTGGAGAAATTTTTCCACCTACATAATAAGAGTAGTTCCAGTTGGTTTTTTCCTTTCTGACATCATCAACATGGAAATCTGTGATATTGAGCTTAATGTCACCTGCTTTTATTTGAGTGGCATTCGTTGTGCCACTTCCGCCATTATACATCATATATCCTAAAACACCTACAACAAGCAAAATAACGACAATTCCAATAATTACAGGAATTTTATGATTTTTAATAACATTACCAATATTCCTATCGATTGCTGACTGTTCTTTTACAAGTTTTGAAGTGTTTTGAACCAAACGGTCAAATCTATCTTCAGGATTTGGATAAGCTTGAATCCTAGGTTTATTCCTCAAGAAGAATTCTAAACTGCCGTCCAATTTTGAATCATCAATTTGAAAAACCAAAATTGATCTTTTTTCCGCGAATGCAATATCCACCTCATTATTAACAAAATTGGAATCCTTGGAGTTTTGTGAATATAACAAAACCATGACCTTGGATTTTTTGATTGCATTCATGATTTCATCAACCATGTGTTTTGCGCCGGTGTCCCGGTTTTTCAACCAGCAATCCAATCCCTTGTCTTCTAAAGTGTCACAAACCTTTTTTGCCATTTCCAAGTCCCGTTCATCATAACAGATATATACCTCATCAGCCATAATAAACCCCACTACTGTTCTATAATATTATCACTTTCTACACTATACAATACCTTTTTGTCCTTATCCTGCAATTGTGCTGAAACTTTAACTATATCCTTTTTATTTACGTCAACAGAACCTAAAATATTACCGTCAACATCACCAATTTTAGTATTGCTGCTCTTGACAACTTTTCCAGAATTGTCATAATAATCAATATGAATCACATCACTAGATGAGTTGCTGAATCCTTCAGCAATATCTCCAAATACAAAATAAGTGTAGGTATCACCATATTTTTCCAAACCAATATACCCTATAGACATTCCAGTTTCATTTGACCCATTGCTTGATTGACCATTCATATTACTATAAGCCAAAAACCCTCCAACAGCAATCAAAAGAATAACCGCAATTACAATAGGCAATTTATATTTATCAAAAAATCCTTTTTCCTTGCCAGGTATAACAATGTTTTCAACACCACCAGAACCTGAAACTGGAGTTTTTCCATCCAATATGCGTTGAACATCACCAACCAATTGATCATAACAACTGTCAAGTGTTTTGTTTTCTTTTTTAAGTGCAGTAGGAGATGCATCCAACCATTGGGAATTTTTCAAAAAGAATTCCATTTGTTTTTCAGGAAATGAATCATCAACTTTCAATGCAACAATAGGTTGACCGTTTTTCGAAAAAGCAGTATCAATTTCATTGTTGACATATTCAGATTCCTGCGCGTCTTTAGAAAATATCAAAACAACCAGTTTGGCTAATTTCAAACCATCCATAATCTCTTTGGCATAATTGGTACCAGTTTTAATATTCCTCGGTGCAATCCAACATTCAATATCATTATCTTCTAGTTTTTTACAGACCGCATCTGCATATTCTGTATTTTTTGTTGAATAACTAATAAAAACATCATGTGCCATGACTTCACCAATAAAAACATGTTTTATAATATAGAACTATTTTTATTGAATATTTAATATAAGTCATATAAAGCAAAAGCTTTCATTAAGAACCGTTAAAAACCATTTATATTTAATAAACAATATATTATTAAACAAGGTGCAGCCATGGGTTTTAAAGACAGAATTACAAAGGTTATTTATTCCCCAGAAATTGATGAAAATGACATAGAGTCCTTAATCAATAAAGGTTTAAATGAAATTACTTTAAAAAAGGACATTGATTTAACCAAAACCGTCAATATCAATACAGACAACATCACAATTGACGGGAAAAACCATGCAATCACCTCAAACAGGGAACAAATCTTCAATATCACCGGAGACAACATTACCCTAAAAAACATTACCTTTAAAAATGCACATCCCGATCAAGCCGGAGGCGCCATCTACAACAGGAATGGGAAATTGAGAATTATTGAATGCAATTTTATCAACAACCATTCTGCCCGAGACAATGGTGGAGCTATTTACAATGAAAATGGCACTGTAATTATTGATAGCTGTGATTTTAGAAGTAATACTGCTCGCTTTGGAGGTGCAATATACAACAAAAAGACCATGACCGTGATGTTTTCCAATTTTTCAAACAACAACTCGTCAAAGGGACCGTCAATATTCAATGCATCGGATTTGACTTTGGAAACCTGCAACTTTAAAATGGGCCGCAAAGCACAGGACATTGAAGTTTATAATGTTGGAATCATTAACATCAAAAGCTTTCAAAAGGATTTCATTAATGAGATAACTCATGGTGGATTCATACATATCAATTCAAATGATGCAAAATCACCAAAATACCTGAATGATTTGATTCAAAGCGGAAAAAGTGAAATCAAACTTGATTACGATATTGAATTTAAAGGAAAAAATGAGATTGTTATTGACATCGACAATTTAAGGATTGATGGGGCAGGCCACAGGATTGATGCCATGGGAATGTCAAATATCTTCAAAATCACTGCGGACAATGTTTCTTTATCAAACATCAACTTCAGGAATGGCACATCCGAAGAAGGCGGAGCGATAATCAACAAAGGAAAATCTCTGAGCTTATTCAACTGCGATTTCGATTGCAACATTTCATCTGACGGAGGAGCCCTCAAAAACGAAGGCACCCTTGAGGCGAAAAAGTGCAATTTCAACAAGAACATTGCAAATTCCGATAATGGAGGTGCAATAGGCAATTGTGGGGATTTGAAACTGACTGACTGCAATTTTTTATACAATTCAGCCATTGGAAATGGCGGTGCAATCGACAACAAAAAGATTTTAGATTTGAACAATTGTTGTTTTAAATCAAACGTCGCTAAAAATGGAGGAGTCCTCAATAATGAGGGAAATGTTTCACTTGATGAATGCAGGTTTAAAGAAAACAAAGCGTTTAAACAGGGAAGCGTTCTATTCAATGCCTCAATTGTTTGGATGAAAAATTGCAAATCCATTAATAACATTTCAAACAAGTATTCCAACATAATATTTCAAAATGATAATGGAAACAGCGAATTGATAATTGAAAAATGCATATTTACAAGAGACAGCTTTAACAACAATTTGATATTCCTTGAAAAAGGCAAATCACATATCAAATCATCAAAATTCATAATCAAAAGAGAGCATGAAGATTCATTTATCATATATAATGAAAATGCAATTGTTAAAGTTGAAAATCTCGAATTTGAAAATCTTTCAAACAACTTGATATACAACAACAATATTCTGGAAATTGAAAAGGAACTTAAAGATTATGTAAAATCAGGTAATGATAGCCTGAATATAAAATACATATAGGAGGAGGACACTATTTCACTGAAAGACAACAGACACTGGCTAGAAGACAAAGCTGAAAAACTGCTGTTTGCAAGCAGATGGATTTTATCCCCAATGTATATAATATTAATTTTAGTACTGTTTTTAATATTATGGAAATTCATAGGGGACGTAATCAACTTTATCCAGATAATGAACACATTGACTGATGATGAATGGATTGTTCATGTTTTAGAATTGCTGGACTTGACTCTGGTCGCAAATTTAGTGGTCATTGTAGCATTTTCAGGCTATGAAAATTTCATATCAAAGATAGATGTTGCAGAAAAGCACAGAGACCGCCCTTCATGGATGGGACGTTTGGATTTTTCAGGTCTTAAACTTAAGATTATCGGTTCCGTAGTGGCAATATCACTGATTGAATTGCTTCAGGACTTTTTAAATGCGACAACAACAGTCGATCCAAATGTTGAATTCTGGAGAATAGCGCTTCATTTGACATTTGTTTTAACCGGTTTGGTATTTGCAGGAATGGAAATATTAGCCGAAAAAAGACATGAAATGAAAAACAAAGACCATTTGGCTGAAATGAAAAACAAGTTTTAATATTGTAGATTCAATCTACAATTATCTATTTTTTTATCAAATACGTGATTTAATACAATCCCCTGTAAAAATTCAATCATTGGATAAATGTTTTTATATTCTCTTTCAATTGCCATTTCAAAGCTTTTAATTCAGCAATTTAATGATTTAAAGGATTGTTTATGGTAACTTTCTCCATTACCTTAAGGATTTGTATTTGCATATAATTAGCAATTGATTGATTTTTTCGAAAATTCTTGCTTTTTTAAGGATATCTTCATCTAATTTTTTTTATGAAAATTATATAAAACAACAAAAAGAAAAATAACACACAATGAGATATAAATTGATTGAAGGTATCTCTATACATATAATTATATTACAGACAATATATTGGAGGATTAATAAATGAATGAAACTATTAGGGAGCACTCTTGGATTCCATTGATATTAGTGGCCTGTGCTTCATTTATTATAACATTGGATTCTACATTCATGAACGTTAGTATTTCCCAGGTTGTTGCTGATTTGAATACTAATGTGAGTACCATCCAAATGACCATGGCATTTTATACCCTCATAACTGCAGCATTCATGCTGTTAAGTACCAAACTTCAAGATATAGTTGGTAAAAAGAGACTGTTTTTAATCGGTGCTGTACTTTATGGTATCGGTACATTCATTGCAGCAATAAGTCAAAGTGATACAATGTTATTTATCGGATGGGCAGTGATAGAAGGTCTTGCAGGAGCATTAATGACACCTGCAACCGTTTCCATAATAAGTGGAACATATTCCGGAGAAAGACGCACATTTGCTTTGGCAATTGAGAGTGTAATGGCCGCACTTTCAGCCGCTGTCGGCCCACTTTTCGGAGGAATCATGACAACATTTCTCAGTTGGAGATATGGGTTTGCAAGTGAACTACTAATCGTTATCATTATTTTAGCAATGCGAAATAAAATACCTGATTTTGAACCTACCGAATCCAAAAGAGATTTGGATATTACCGGCGCCATAATTTCATTTATAGGCCTTATTTTATTTGTTCTCGGTATTTTGATGTTAATTGAGGATGCCACCACCAGCATAGTTGTAATTATTTTGGGCGTAATTGCCTTAACAATCTTTGCATTGTTTGAAATCAAAAGAAAAAGAAAAGGTAAAGTGCCATTACTTGATATGGACTTATTTAAAGACAAAAATTTACGTGTTGGCTCGACCATTATATTATTGAGTTATATTGTAATGGGAGGGGGATTATTTGTAGTTTCCCTGTTTATGCAAACTGTATTAAATTTAAATGCATTCAATACCGGTTTGACCACACTTCCTTTGACTTTAGGTTTGCTTATTTTTGCAGCGATAGCTCCAAGTTTAACTGAAAAATTGAATCATAAGTCACTTATGGCAATTGGAAGCATAATAGCAATCATCGGATGTGTGATTTTAAGCTATCAATTTAAAATAAATACAACAATGCTGAATTTAATGCCTGGAATGTTCATATTGGGATCTGGAATTGGTTTCATAATGGCTTTAAGTACTGATATTGCATTAATCAATATTCCGGATGAAAATCAAAATAACGCATCAGGCATTACTACAACCGGTCAGACATTAGGTGAATCAATGGGTACGGCAATTATCGGAGTAATTCTAATTCTCGGAGTAATGGGAGGCATTGCTAATGGAGTCGATACTTACGCACCGGAATATTCAGGAAATGAACAAGTACATCAAGACATCTTTGATTACTTCGAAAAAGTAGGGAATGTAGATGAAATTAAATCAGAGAACAGTACTGTAATTAGTATTGCAGATACTGTTATTCAGGATGCAATGGCATTCGTAATGCTAGTAACGGCTTCCTTGATGGCTATTGTTTTTGTCCTGACATTCAGGTTAAAGGATAAAAAAATTAAAAAATGAGAGTTTATCTCTCATTAACCTTTTTTTAAAAAAATCATGATGTGAAACAATAGTTATGCTTCATAACATCTTTACAACATCTACCTCAAATTTTACAGGCTTTTTTAATTGAATTTTTCAAAAACAACACCTGCTCCAGCGTAGGACAAATCAAACAAAATAAAGCAAACAAAGACCCAAATATCAAATACGCCACAAACAGCAAGCAATAATACTACAATCTTCATCAAAAAACGGTATTCAAAAAATAAATTTAAAAATCCATTTTCTGTCCTTTTTGGAATTATTTCATGACATACTTCATCAGCCAAAATGGTTAAAATACAAATCAGCAAAATAACTAAACTCAAATCAGGAATTCCTACAACCAACAGCACTGCTAAAAAAACAATCAAAGTAATAATATGATGGATTCCATCTACTTTTAAAGCTATGAGATTGCCTATTAGGATAGAAATAAAAATATATGCTGCCCCAGTATTGTATACTGTAGCTGCAACAGATGCAATAGCACATAAAATGCCGAAAAATGTTGAAAAAACCAAATCATGTTTCTCATCATATAAGTCATCGGAATATTTCATGAAAAAACCAGATAGAATAAAAAGAACTGCAAGAACAACATAATTCATTTAATCACTATAATTTAGATTTATTAAGTAATACTATTATATCATGACATATAAATATTTTAAGTTTTTTATTTAAAATGAGGCTCAAAATTAATTATTTTTTAAAAAAAATAAGTATTTTGTTTGATTCTTGAGGAATGACTCATTTTGTATAAAAAATATAAAAAAGTATGAAAAAAATAGGTGATATTTATCCGGATTGCGAAAGGAATTCATTTTGAATTTTTACAACTTCAGCACTGCTGTCAACTTCACTATATGCTTCAAGCAAATCATGATTGAGTTCCAAAAATGTATGACCCCATTTAAAACCATCCATCAATTCACGAGCTTCATCCTTAAAGCGAGTAATGTACAGTGTAGCTGAAATAGCTTCAACAGTTGATAAAATGCATGGTTTCCCATAATTAACAGGATTGGTTGCTATCAAAAAAGGTAATGACCGATGATATTTTGAAAGAGAAAAGAATTTTTTAGAGCTTGAAACTTCGTTCCAGGAACAGTCAAGCCCCACAATTCCTCTTCTTTGAACATATCTATAGTCTTCATAGGATACAGCTTTTTCAGCATATGGATTCAATACAATGGCTCCGGAAGGTATTTTATTTATGTTATAAACCAACCTGCATTTGCCCATTTTCTCCATTTTGATGGATGTGCATTTTTTTCTGTCGCATTCATCTGCATGAAAAACTGTAATTTTCATTTAACCTGACGCCTCTTAAGATTGTTGGTTCAATGCGGAAGTATTTCCAGCCTTATACTGTTTTACAAGTTCCATCTGTTGAGCGAACTCACTAGATGATAGGCCGAATTCTTCATTAATAGTTGGAACGTTTTTGCTTTCTTTCAAGGTTAAAGATTTGAGTAACGGTTCGACATATCCTTTGTAAACATCTCCGTAAACATTTAGTGAAGATGTATTTACATCTGTTTTAGATCCGATAATCATATAGACTAGATAACCTTGTTTATCTTTTTGACATTGACAGATTACGATTGATAATGTGTTGTTTGAGTTATTTCCTTCAATAGCTTGGGAGAAGTAAATATTCCAATCATTTCCATTGTATGAACGGTGTTCAGGATTCATAACTCCCTGAAGATAATAAATATCCATCAAAGCAGTTGAATTATCAACAGTTGAGATGTTGTATGTGATATTGTGTTTTTTATCTTCATATGACTGCATGTATTTTGAAGAGTTATTTGCTAATTTAACGTCTCCTGAAAAAGAACCTTCCATGAATGAATTTTTAAATTGAGTAGATTCCCCAATTATGCTTTTTCCAGACCCACCAGTTAAATTAGTAGAAAATATAGCTGCCGCAACTGCAACGATTGCTATAATAACTACTGCAATTAAAATAATATTTTTCTTTTCCATTATGTAAACTCCATAATTTATATTATTATTTAGTAAATACTGTTTTATAAAGTTTGGTTTACTAAAAAAGTATTTTTATTAAAAAGAATAAAAAGTAATGTAAAAATATTCTTAGGTTAAAATATGAACAAGAAACTTCAATATGAACTATTATTGATAGTTCTAATCACTATTGTTATATTTAATCTTGCTATTGTCTTTACTTCCCATGAGGAAACAAATGGAAACTATTATAATGTTACTGAAGTTGGACATAATGTAAATGGAACAGTATATAAGATTGTTGCAGGCAATGCATCGTCCAATGATACTGTAGGGGTTATTCTAGGAGTTCATTCAAGAGAACATGAAATCCATGAAGCAATCAATAAAACTATTCACAATATAACACATAGTGAGGATAAAAATCTTACAAAAAAATTCGTAATCTATTATGTAAAAGTTAATGGCAATTTGACTTCACGTGATGATACACGTCCTGCAGGAGAACTTCTAGCAAATAAATTTGTTGTAAACAATATTGCAAAAGACAATCCTTTCCTAGTTGTTGACGTTCATGAAATCAATCCTGATTATGAGTATTCTAATTTCATATTCTCATTATCCAATAAGACTGATAAAATGAATTCTTATATTTCAAAATTATCAAAAGACGTCAATTTGGTGGATTATGAATTTAGTGAAGGAACAAGCCCTGAAAAGGTAACAAAACCAATTGCCAAAAAAGGCATTCCAACAGCATTAATGGAAACATCAATTACAGATTCACTAACACAAAAACAGCAAACAGCAACAAATTTCATAAACTGTTTAGATTCAATGGAACCTTAACGGAGGATATCATGGATAATATTCGAGGAATTTTAATTGGAAGAATGCAACCTGTCCATAACGGACATCTTCAGGTTATTGGCAAGATTCTGGAAGAAGTGGATGAAATCATTATTGGAATCGGAAGCGCTCAATTAAGCCATGAGCTTAAAGATCCCTTTACTGCAGGTGAGAGAATTGTCATGATGAGCCAGGCACTGGCCGAAATGAATATTGACCCGAAAAGATATTATATCATACCTATGGAAGATATCAATTTCAATGCAATCTGGCCATCCCATGTTAAAATGATGACTCCACCATTTTCAATTGTTTATTCTGGAAATCCTTTGGTAAAACAATTGTTTGCTGAAGAAGGATTTGAAGTCAGACAACCCCCACTCTATGACAGATTACACCTTTCGGGAACTGAAGTTAGGCGCAGAATTTTAAAAGATGAAAATTGGCAAAAGTTAGTTCCAAAAGCAACTGCCGATGTACTTTCAGAAATTAACGGCATTGAAAGGTTGAAAAACTTATCTGAAAAGGAAATCAGTGATATATAACAATAGTTATTTATATTATAAAATCCTATTAACTAATGGAGAGATAAAATGGTTGTACGTGTAATCGAAGCAAAAGAAGACAAAGTAACAACAGCAGATTTAATAGACGAATTGAAAAAAAGTAGCAAAATAGATTATTCCGGTGCAATTTTCACATTTGAAGGAATTGTACGTGGAAAAGAAGAGAACATGAACTTAAAAAAGCTTATTCTAACAACACCTGATAAAGAAAAAACAAAATCAGAAATTGAAAAGATTGTAGATAACGCTAAAATTAAATATAATGTTCACGAAATTTCAGTCGTTCACTACATCGGTGAATTCTATACTGGAGACATGTTATTCCTTGTTGCGGTTTTAGGTGCACACAGGGGAGAAACCCTTGATGCATTAAAAGAAGTTATTGAAACCGTAAAATATGAAGTTGAATTTAAAAAAGAGGAAATTTCCGAGGAGGGAACTAAAACAATCCTCGCAGGAGGTTAAAAATGGTAATGAATATTATTAGAATATTAATACTATTTTTAATAATTTATGCAGTGGTAAAAGGCTTTAAAACATTATTTAAAGCCGCAATAATTATATTTATTATTTCTATATTATTAGGATTATTAGGAATTTAATCCTAATTCCTAAACTTATTTTCCTATAATAACTTCTGTAGATTTGATGATTGCAGTTACATCATCACCTTCAGATAAACCTAATTTTTCAGCAGACTCTTTAGTAATCACAGCAGTAATAACATTAGGATCAGCAATTTCAATTTTAATATTAGCCATAACAGCTCCTTTTTCAACATTAGTAATTTTTCCTTCTAATTGATTTCTTGCACTTAATTTCATAATTTCACATCAATATGTTTTTGACAATACTAAGTTGTATCGAATTGTATATAAATGTTTCGTTTTTTCAATAAAATAAGGTGTTTAAAATCGATTACCTGAAATACTTCATATCGATATAAAATTATATTAACTCATTTATAAAATAAATGAAAAAATTTAATTTATTATAATTAGAATTATTAAATAATAAAAAATAAAAATAAAAATTTATAATTAAATTTATTAAAAATAGAAATTATATAACTCGTTAAAATTTATTTTATCGAAATTCATAAAATTAATAAAACTCAATCAGAAAATTATATTACAAATCAAAACGAAAATAATAATTATGAATATCGAAATGGAATCAATCGGTACTATCCATACCGAATTTAGGGAAATTGAGGGAATGCCCATTCAACCGACAGGGGCAAAAGGAATAAAAGGAACAATAGAAATTAAAGACAAATATGCTGACGGTCTAAAAGACCTTGCAGATTTTTCACACATCCACTTGATTTACCTGCTTCATAAAGTAGAAGGTTACATGCTTGAAGTAAAACCGTTTATGGACAATGATACACATGGAGTATTCGCTACAAGATCTCCCAAAAGACCAAATCGTATTGGAATGAGTGTTGTTAAAGTCAATGCAGTTGAAGGAAATACGATACATGTTGAAAATGTTGACATTTTGGATGGAACACCATTGCTTGACATCAAACCCTATGTACCTCAGTTATATGAAGACACTATTGATGAACTAAAGATAGGATGGTTTGAAACCAAACACAAAAAAGCAAAATCACAAAAATCAGACGACAGATTTAAATAAAAAAAATATATGATTAATTTAATCAAAAAAAAAGAAAAAATAGCTATAATTTATTTATAGCTTCAGTAATCAATTGAATAGTTGATTCAATATCATCCATACTACATACACTTACTGGAGTGTGGATATAACGAGTAGGAACAGATAAAACACCAGTAGGAATTCCTTCACGAGTTAAGTGAATTGCAGTTCCATCAGTAGTTCCACCATCACTTACTTCAAGTTGATATGGAATATCATTTTCATCCCCAGCTTCAATTAACATGTCCTTAATGGATTGTTGGGTTAAAATTCCCCTTCCGCTTGCATCTGCTAAAATAATAGCAGGACCTTTACCCATCACTACAGGTGCCTCTTCAGGTTTGATTCCAGGGTGGTCACCTGATAATGTAACATCAAGTGCAATAGCCAAATCAGGGTTTAATCTAAATGCAGAAGTTTTTGCTCCTTTAAGACCTACTTCTTCCTGTACGGTTCCAACACCATATACAGTAGCTCTGGTTTCAACTCTTTTTAAAACTTCCATCATTACATAACATCCTACACGGTTATCTAATGCCTTACCCATGATTAAGTTGTTTGGATACTCTTCGAATAATGCGTTGAAGGTCATTTTATCTCCTATTCTGACCATTTTTTCTGCATCTTCCTTATCTTTAGCACCAATATCAATAAACATGTCGTCAGATTTAACAACTTTGTTTCTTTCTTCAGGTTTGGTAACGTGAGGTGGTTTGGATCCAATTACTCCGACAATCGGTTCGCCAACTGATGAATGAACTGTTACGGTTTGGTTCATTAGCATTTGATCGTTTATTCCACCAATATTTGAAAATTTAATAAATCCGTTATCATCAATATATCTTACCATTAGACCAATTTCGTCCATGTGTGCTGCTAACATAATACTAGGAGCCTTTTTTTCACCTTTTTTAGTGGCAATTAAGTTTCCCATACTGTCAGTTTCGATTTTATCAGCAACATCTTTTAATTCACATGTAATTATATTAGCTATTTCCTCTTCAGAACCTGATACACCAGGTGCTAAAGAAAGCTCTCTCATTAATTCCATCGTATCACCAAATTATTTTTTAAATTTAATATTATTAAATAGTTTCTATTGATTTAAAAATCATTAAGTTGTATGAAAAATATAATTAATGTCAGGTGAGAGTATGTCAAAAATTGTTAAAGTATATTTTAGTCCATCCAATACAACTAAAAAAGTAGTCGAACAGATTGCAAGTAATTTTGATGATGACAGTGAAACTTATGACTTGTTGAATTTCAATGGCGAAAAAGAATTTCCGCAAGATACCATTGCTATTGTAGGAATGCCCGTTTTTGCAGGCAGAATCCCAAAAAGCGGTCGTGAAAGATTAGAAAAATTAAAAGGGAATGACACTAAAGCAATTGCTATAGCAAACTACGGAAACGCTCATGTTACTGATGCATTACTTGAATTAATTGATTTGTTAAAAGAAAATAATTTTGATGTGATTGCAGCTGCAACAACCATCAGCCACCATTCCATTTTTGATGGAGTTGCATTGGGAAGACCTGACAGTGCCGACATTGAAAAAATCGATGAATTTTCAAAAAAATGCATTGAAAAAATAAAAAGCGGAAAAAGTCTTGAAAGTGAAATTCCAGGAAACAGGCCTTATGTCGATTACAAACAGCTGCCGTTTGAAATCAGCTGCGATGAAACAATCTGTGCATTCTGTTATGATTGCGTTTCAATTTGTCCTGAAAAGGCAATTCCAGATGATGATCCCATTTCAACAAATTTAGACCTCTGCAGCAGATGTACTGCATGCATCAGCATTTGTGGTGAAAATGCACGTTCATTTTCAGGAGATGCATTTGAAGCTAAAAAACCTGAATTTGAAAAGGCAAACAGCGAAAGAAAAGAAGTTGAATTCTACTTATAGATTCATCCTCTTTTTTGCCACATTTCTTACATATTCGTTTTCATCATTGATTGAAACTTCTTTTAAAACCTTTTTACTTACAATATGTTTTACAGCGGCTTCACGAACTCTCCATTGAGGCTCATTTTTAACTATTTTTGTTAAAAATTTCTGGTTTCTGACTTTGGAAACTGCTCTGACTGAGATGTTTTCGGAAATCCCCTGTTCATATATCTTTATCAGACAGCTTTCAACATTGATTTTATTTAAGGCCTTAAGTGAAAATTCCTCATCTTTATTGGCTAAAACGATTTTTATCAATGTTTCCAAATCATCAATATTATCCAATGTGTCCTTTCTGATATTTTCCAATTTTGCTTCGTTCAGGATTTTAATAAATGATTTTTCATCATGAATTTGTTTCATGGCTTCACTGGCCACATCTTCATGAGTCGAATTGATTACTATTTCCAAATAATCGTTTTCATCAACTAAATTTGGATTTTTAATTGCATGATTTCTTACAAATTGGTCATCGTCGTTTAATGCTATGTTTATTAATATTTGAGGATTTTTAATATTGTTTACTGCAATTTGGCGAACGAACCGGTCATCATCATTTTTAATAATCTTCAACAAATCATCTTCATTACTAATTTTCTTAACAGCTTCGCTTCTGACAATTTTATCAGGGTCATTTAAGGCTATTTGTGTAAGCAATTCTTCATCATCCAATTTTGGAACCAAATCCAGACGTACATCAGATTTGTCGGAGTTTAAAACTATGTCCTTTAATATTTCAGGATTATCTATCTTTTCAAAAATAAGTGAACGGATTTTTGCATTGTCTTCATTTTTAGCTATATTTGCTAATTTTTCACCGTCAGTGATTTTGTTAATGGCTGCAGTTTTGACACCTTCATCTTTTTGAGAAATTGCAATTTCCTCAAGGATATTTTCATCATCAAAGTTATCTTTATTGATTGCTGCTTTTTTAATATCATTATCATTAGCTTTAAAAACCAAATCCTGCAGAACTTCTCGGGACTCTATTTTACTTACTGCTTCATTCCTATATCGCTTGTCATCAGCTTCAATAGCAATCCATTTAAGGGTTTCCTCATCAACGACCTTTTCAAATATTTCATCTACATGTGGATTTTTCTTTGTGTTTATTACAATTTCAGCAATTGACTTGTTGTTTTCACCCAGTCTTTCGTATGCAAAACTCCTTACATCAAAGAATTTTGAGTTTTCAGCAGCATCCCACAGTAAATTTTCATCTGTGAGCTTATTTGCAGCAATTAATCTGATTGCCCTATCCTTTACATTTTTAGCCATATCCAATGCAACATACTGATTAGTTATTTGATCTGCAGCTGCCGCTCGTTCGTACCTGTCCTTGTTTGTTGTGGCTATTTTTTGCAATAACAGTTGATCTTCTTCAATTTCAACATCATCTTTTGAAATGGCTTTGTGTTCTTTTTTATCATTTTTCTTAAATCTATCAAAAAGTCCCATTTTAATTTACATCCTTATACATTTTTTCCAAAAAAGATGCTAGTGAAACAATATCCTGCCTGTTGTGTTCTATAATGGGCACAATAGGACCAATATTGTTTTTGGATAAATAAGTATCATAATATCCCGGAATATATTGGCCAGGAACATCGTCTTCCCGTTCAATACCAAAAAACTCCCTTTCAATTGTTTGAAGTTTGCAATTTGGCAATTCATCTTTCCATAAATTTTTTGCAAAATACATCAAATCTATATGAGCCAAATCAAGGTTGGCATTAATTCTATTATATATGCATCTATTATTAATAAATGGTACATCAAAACTTTTTCCATTGAAAGTCACATGAACAGAATCTTCATCCAAATGTGACAGATAAGCTTCCAGAATTACAGATTCCTCAGTATAATCCCTTAAAAAATATTGTGAAGTTATAATGTTATCATTTTTTATTTCAGCAACCCCTATTAGGATTACAGGCACATTTGAAAGACCTTTTGTTTCTATGTCCATGAATTTGAAGTTTTCGCAATCTGTGAGACTGACGCATTTTATCAGATTATCTCTGCATTTACGGGAGTACTTATTGCGGTCAAGCAAATTCATCACATCATGGAATGACATATCTTCGATGCTATCCAAAAATTTAGATGCTACATTACAGTATGCATCATGTTTTTTAAGTGATTCTATTGTGTCATAACCTTGATTTTTGAGGTTTTGTTCTTTTTTAATGCCAATTTTTGGAAGCAATTTCAGATTATGGTTCATCTGATTTTTAAAATCATTATCAACAATATTGAAATTAATCTTTTCTTTTGTTGTTATCTTCAAAGTCTCCCCATAATCTGTGGAAATTATTTCTGAATTTTTAATATCAGTTACTTTTTTTCCACCATATTTTACTAATAATTTTTCTTTTAAATCATCAAAATAAAGTGGGGATTTTCTTCTAGCTCTTTTTTTAGCTTCTTCTGACGGATACATTGAAGAAATGGAGTTAGATAACATTCTTTGATAATAATTTTCTTGTTCCTCATTATACATGGTCAATTTAATTTTAGTAAATCAAAGAATATATAGGTTATTAGTAAAGTATACTTGAATTTTAATAAAATTCAAATAAGTTTATATACTTGAATGTATAAAGTATTACTTGGCTACAATGTAGCCGAGAGATAGATTAAACAGCCAAATTTTAAAATTCATTTCTCTAAAAGCTTGTAAAAAACAAGTAGTTAGGTGGATAATTACATAATTATCTACCTAACCATCCCAACACTTTTTTTAAATAGACTTTAGATTAACTTAGAAAAGTATTTAATATTTCTAAATCAAAGATACTATTGATAGTTATTTTAAGGTTTAATTAATATGAAATTAAAATTAGCGATAATATTTGGAGCATTAATATGGTTTTTAACATATTTTTTAACAAATATTTTCAATCCAATTTTTAATAATAACCTCCCATATGTCAATATTATGGTTCCAATACTCATAATTATCATAACCGGATTTTTCGGAATACTCTACATTCGAAATATTAACGAAAATGAGGTTGTTGAAGGTTTACTTGCAGGAATAGTATTTATAATAGTGAATATGATTCTAGATTACATATTTTTTATTATACCTAATGTAAATAATCCAATAATTGGAGATTATCCATTTCATATTACTTCAATGATTATAATAACTTTACTGATAACAACATTTTTAGGATATCTTGCCCAAATGAGGATTGATTTAAAATGATACCAAAATCTCACCCCCGTTATGAGTCATTGCTTTTAAGAGACAAAATAGTTAAAGCTTCACAGAAAGGCTACCTTGCAGATTCTGGAATGATTGCACATGGAAGAGGAGAAGCTTTTGATTATTTGATTGGAGAAAAAACAACATACCCTGCAAAAAGGGCAATGTATGTTGCCGTTGCAGCCCTACTTTTATCAAATAATCCTGTTATTTCCGTCAATGGTAATGCATCTGCTCTTGCCTGTGATGAAATAATTGAATTGGCGCAAAGCATTGATGCCAAAATTGAAATTAACTTATTTTACAGAACTGATGAACGTATAAAATTATTGACAAAACTATACAAGGACCATGGATATAAGGATATTTTAGGCACTTTGGATGATGATATCGAATATATTGATGATATCAAAAACAATAGAGCTTCAGCAAGCAAGACAGGAATATATTCATCAGACACCGTTTTGGTTCCTCTTGAAGATGGTGACAGAGCAGAAATACTAAAAAAATCAGGTAAAAACATTATTACAATCGATTTAAATCCACTTTCAAGAACATCAAAGATGTCAGACGTGTCAATTATGGACAATATCGTTAGAGCCATACCATATATGACAAAAATTGCTGAAGACTTAAAAACTCAGGATAAGCAAGTCCTGATAAACATAGTTAATGAATTTGACAATGAAGAAAACCTTAAAGAATCATTACAACAAATAAAAATTAAAGAGTGAATAAGAATGCAAGTTATGGGAATTTCAGGATTACCTGGATCTGGAAAGGGTTTAGTTTCTGATATGGCTACCGAAAGAGGAGCCATTATTGTAAGTATGGGAGATATAATAAGAGAGGAAGCTAAAAAAAGAGGTGAAAGTACTAAAGAAACTGCCAAAAATCTTAGAAAAGAAAAGGGCGAATATATTGTTTCAGAACTTACCATCAAAAAAATTAAACAACTTGAAAAGGACGGCATTGAAAATGCCATTGTTGTCGATGGAATTAGAAGCCATCACGAAGTGGAAATGTTTAAGGAAAACTTTGATGATTTCATTATTCTTTCAATCTTTGCAAATCCCACATTACGTTTTAAAAGATTGCAAAACAGGATGAGAGAAGATGATTCTAAAGACTACAAGGAATTTGCAAAAAGAGACCAAATGGAATTGGACTTTGGAATCGGTAATGTGATTGCACTTTCAGATAAACTAATTATCAACGAAAGCGATTTGGAAAGCTACAGCAAAGAAATTAATGAATTTTTAAAAGAGATTAACTTGTAATCACTTTTCTTCAAGAATTGCATCTTCAATAATATAAACACCACTGTCAAGATGCCATTCTTTTTTATCATTTAATATTTTAATTCTTTTTTTAAAAATAGGGCCATCTACAGCTAATGTTTCGGCCTCACCACCTTCAAAGGCAATGTTGACCTGATATTTTTCATTTAGTTTAACCAACTCATCAATGGCTTTATCGTCAATGATTCGTCCCAGCCAAGATTCATCCAAACCCCAAGCAGCTACACCCGAAATGATAATCTTAAAGCCCAGAGAAACAATTTCTCGCATATATTCGAGTTCATTTACATGCCAATATGGTGAAATGATCTTTAGGCCAACTTCATCCCCCAGTCTTTCGATTCTGGATTTTTGATAAACAGAATAAAGTGCCCCGGTGTATATGGCTTCAACACCCAAACTTTTAAGATTTTCAAATTCTCTTTTTAAATCTTCAAGTTCTTCTTCTTTAACACCTTGAGTCACCGCAGAAATGATAGGAATATCAAGCGCCTCTGCAAGCAAATCAGTGATGTGAATGTTTGGGACATGAAACATGTAAGATTCATCATTAACGGATTTCATGGAAAGAAGATATTTAACATCTTCTTCCTCCTTTAATGCATAATACAATGCCATAGTACTATCTTTTCCACCAGAAAATAGAATAGCAACTTTCATAAAATTACCGTTTTTGTTTAGTCCTTAAGAATTTTCTAAGTCTTCTATAATATACAACAAATGAATCGAAATAAATTCCAAGTACCGCAACGAAAATTCCTATTACTCCAGTGAATAATACGAAACTGGTATCTGAAACCATTGATGCATTTGCATTGTCAATACTACTCTGAATTGGACCTTCCATCTTACTTGCAACAATACCTCTGGCAAGCAAGTTTTTCTCAAATTCATCCAAATGTGATGCATCGATTACCAATTTTGAATGTATCTGTGCATAAGATAATGTATCTCCATATACTAACTTATACCAATCTGAAAAAGATTTCAAAGCATTAGACGCAGAATAATTATCTGCAAGATAAATAGTAATCTTTCCAGAAGAGTTTACAGTATAATTCTTATAGTGATCATCAATGTTTCCAACTATCTCTTCAAAATAGGACTTTTCAGTATCACTAAAACTCCACAGAGATATCGAAACACTTTCTTCATTATATGATTTAAAACCGTCAGTATGAGACAGATTATTTTCTAGTTCAGCCAAATCATTTGAAGAAGATAAATCCAAATATAATGTCTCTTCATTATTAGGCATATTCCTTTCAACAGCGGTCATAACCGAAGGCACTTCCTGATAGATAGGTTCCAGGAAAAATGCACCTCCAATTGATCCGATTAAAAAAGCTACAAGAATAACTAAAAGAATTTCCTTTTTTGGCATGTATTTTCTAATCATACCAATAGAAAAGACAAATATCATCATTATAACAAATAAAATGATATAAATAATTGAAGTTATAATATCCATAATTCACACGCCATTTAACATTATAGATTATATTTTAAATAACGCTATTAAAATAACTTTTGATAGAATCATGGCACTTTCAAAAACTTGTGTGATTTTTTTCTTTTTTATTTTTTATGTTCCA
>R27__coassemble_296_pt1 | contig 35417 bp, 36 predicted proteins | sample R27__metabat2_low_PE_024 | metagenome-assembled genome bin R27
ACACCATGCATATTACTCTAGTTTACCATTCTAATTATTTACTTTTCCTTTTTTTTATTTTTTGATAAAGTAACGATAAATACTCTCTTTTTATTTTTTCCATATTTTTTGATTTTTGTAATTTGTATATTCGTTGTGACTATTTTCCCTTAAAGATTGAACAATGATTTGATTATTTTTGGTGAATTGGAAACTTTTTTTATATTTTTTTTTATTTTTCATTTTTAGTTTTTATTTTTCCATTTAATTAGTTATATTACTTGTTTTTTAATCTAATTTAACTTAAATCAATTATTTATCTTTAAATATGTACATATTTTAGGTTATTTGGTTTAATAAGCTTTAACATTATTGTTTTCACTTTAATAAATTTAAGTTAGTTAAAAAATTGTTCTATATGTTTTTGACTCATTTTATTCTATTTGGCATATTATGTTAATTATTTAGTTATTTTTATTTATTTTTAGCCTTAATTTTTAAAAATAACTTTATTTAATCTGATTTAGGAAATAAAAAGGTTTATATAAGATATTTGTGATAAATATTGTTGAAGTGAGAATATAGTCTCATGGATACATAAATTGTTATGGAGGTAAATTATTTTGAACAAACAAATATTACTCACTGTGTTTTTGGCGTTTGCTGTTATTTTTTCAGTTTGTGCTGTTAGTGCCAGTGATGTAAATGTTACAGATTCATATGCTACTAGCTTAGTAGATGATACATCAGATGTTTCAGTCCCAATGGAGAATACTGCTGATTCATCAGAGATTTCTGTATCTAGTTATTCAAATGTTGATAATGATTCATCTAAAGTTTCTCTATCAAGTGAAGAAGTTTTAGGATCTGAAAATTCAAATACTTTATCAACTAACACGAATAGTGATGCTATGATTAGTAGTGATAATACTGGGGTTGCTGCATTGTCAGTGTCCAATTCTGTGGATGTTTACGGTGCTAGTGATGTTTCTTCATTGGATGTTTATAAGACTGTCACTGCTAAAGATGTTACTAAATATTATAAAGGAAGTACAAAATATACTGCTACTTTCTTTGATTCAAAAGGAAATGTTTTAAACAATACTAAAGTTAAAATTACTGTTAATGGTAAAACTTATACAAGAACCACTAATGCTAAAGGTGTAGCTTCTCTTGCGATTAATCTTAAGCCGGGTACTTATAAGGTTTATGCATATAATCCTGTTACTAGTTTTAATTTGACTAGTACTTTTAAGGTTTTAACTACTATTAAGGCAGGTAATATGAATAAGGTTTATACTGATAAGAAGAAGTTTGCTGCTAAATTTTTAACCGGTGAGGGTAAGGCTTTGGTGGGTAAGACTGTTAAGTTTAAGATTAATGGTAAGACTTATTCTAAGAAAACTAATAGTAAAGGTTATGCTTATCTTTCTTTAATTAATCTTGCTAAAGGTACTTATAAGATTGTTTCTTATGGTGCTGATGGTTTGACTAAGACTAATACTGTTAAAGTTGTTAATAATTGTAAGTCTAAACTTATTGCTTCAGATTATACTTTTTTAACTTCTAATAAGAAAGTTATTAAGGTTACTTTGCATAATGAATTCGACTATGCTCCTGGTGAAGGTAAAACTATTAGATTCACTGTAAATGGTAAAAATTATTATCGTGATACTACTGGTACTAAAGGTATCGCTTCTCTTACTTTGCCTAGTTTAAGTAATGGTGTTTATACTGTGAAGTATTATTTTGCAGGTAATGATTTTTATAAGGCATCTTCTGCTAAGGGTAAGTTGACTATTGTTCCTAGTTATACTCCTACTTATACTGTTAAAAGCACAACTACTTTTGGTAGTGGGGCAAACACTGCGTTTAAGGTTGCTTTGACTTCTGGTAGTTATCCTTTGGCTGGTCAGACTGTCACTCTTACTGTTGATGGTACTACCAAATATACAAAAACCACTAATAGTGATGGTGTTGTGTCCTTGCCTATTGATCTTGCTATTGGTAAACATACTATTTCTTATAGTAATGCGGCAATTGGTAAGATTAAAGCTAAATCTGGTTCTACTGAAATTACCGTTAAAGAAAGAACTTCTACTACTTTAACTTGGAAAAGTGGAACAAGCTTGAATGCTGGTTCTCAGACTTATAAAGTTTTATTGTCTGATGCTAATGGTAAAGCTTTATCTGGCAGGACTGTTAAATTAACTGTAAACTCTAAAACTTACTCAGCAAAAACTGGTTCCGACGGTCAAGCTTCATTCACTGTTACATCAACTGCAGGTGAATATCCAGTTTCATATTCATTTGTTGGTAATAATGTTTATAAACCATCTAGTGGAAGTACAAAAATAAAATTAGTTGCACCAGCTACAATTTCTATTGCTGATGTTCTTAGTGGTGCAGCTACTATCAAATCTTATTATTCAAGTAATGGTAAGGTCCCATCTTCTGTTTCCGCTGGAGGTTATTCATATACAGTTCCAGAATTCCTTTATTTAATGGCTCAAGCTATATATCAATTAGGTAATTCAAATACTAAAGCAATCACATGTATTTATGGTGTCAAAGCTCCTTCATCACCAAGTGGTGATACAATTTATTCAGAAGAATTATATAGGTCTGATTATTTGAAGGTAGCTAATAATCTTGCAAATTATATTAAAACTAATAAGCAAGCTCCTAATTATGCTTCTTCAGTTGTAGGTAATATTATCTATTCTGAAGTTGTTGATGCTTTTTCACGTATTTTGACTTTCTATAAAGAAAATGATAAATATATGCCTAATTACTGTGTAATTAAATATGGTTCTGGTTCATCTTCATCATCAACTTCTGTTGGTGGATTAAATGTTAAAAATACTATTACTAATTTAGCACCTTATCTTAAAGCAACTACAAATTGTCAAGTAACTGCTTCTTCAATTAAGAATAAGGCGGCTGCTTTAACAAGTGGTTTGACAAGTGTTAAAGAAAAAGCGTTAGCTATCTTTAACTATGTAAGGGATCAAGTTTCATATAGTTTCTATTATGATACTGCTTATGGTGCTACTGGTACCTTAAGTCGTGGATATGGTAATTGTGTTGACCAAGCACATTTGGTTGTTGCATTAGCCAGAGCTGCAGGTATTCCTGCTAGATACGAACATGGTACTTGTAGATTTACTAGTGGTAGTACTTATGGTCACGTATGGGCTCAGATATTGGTTGATAATGTTTGGGTTGTAGCTGATCCTACAAGTTCTAGAAATTCATTTGGTGTAGTAAATAATTGGTATACTAGTTCATATTCACACCATGCATATTACTCTAGTTTACCATTCTAATTATTTACTTTTCCTTTTTTTTATTTTTTGATAAAGTAACGATAAATACTCTCTTTTTATTTTTTCCATATTTTTTGATTTTTGTAATTTGTATATTCGTTGTGACTATTTTCCCTTAAAGATTGAACAATGATTTGATTATTTTTGGTGAATTGGAAACTTTTTTTATATTTTTTTTTATTTTTCATTTTTAGTTTTTATTTTTCCATTTAATTAGTTATATTACTTGTTTTTTAATCTAATTTAACTTAAATCAATTATTTATCTTTAAATATGTACATATTTTAGGTTATTTGGTTTAATAAGCTTTAACATTATTGTTTTCACTTTAATAAATTTAAGTTAGTTAAAAAATTGTTCTATATGTTTTTGACTCATTTTATTCTATTTGGCATATTATGTTAATTATTTAGTTATTTTTATTTATTTTTAGCCTTAATTTTTAAAAATAACTTTATTTAATCTGATTTAGGAAATAAAAAGGTTTATATAAGATATTTGTGATAAATATTGTTGAAGTGAGAATATAGTCTCATGGATACATAAATTGTTATGGAGGTAAATTATTTTGAACAAACAAATATTACTCACTGTGTTTTTGGCGTTTGCTGTTATTTTTTCAGTTTGTGCTGTTAGTGCCAGTGATGTAAATGTTACAGATTCATATGCTACTAGCTTAGTAGATGATACATCAGATGTTTCAGTCCCAATGGAGAATACTGCTGATTCATCAGAGATTTCTGTATCTAGTTATTCAAATGTTGATAATGATTCATCTAAAGTTTCTCTATCAAGTGAAGAAGTTTTAGGATCTGAAAATTCAAATACTTTATCAACTAACACGAATAGTGATGCTATGATTAGTAGTGATAATACTGGGGTTGCTGCATTGTCAGTGTCCAATTCTGTGGATGTTTACGGTGCTAGTGATGTTTCTTCATTGGATGTTTATAAGACTGTCACTGCTAAAGATGTTACTAAATATTATAAAGGAAGTACAAAATATACTGCTACTTTCTTTGATTCAAAAGGAAATGTTTTAAACAATACTAAAGTTAAAATTACTGTTAATGGTAAAACTTATACAAGAACCACTAATGCTAAAGGTGTAGCTTCTCTTGCGATTAATCTTAAGCCGGGTACTTATAAGGTTTATGCATATAATCCTGTTACTAGTTTTAATTTGACTAGTACTTTTAAGGTTTTAACTACTATTAAGGCAGGTAATATGAATAAGGTTTATACTGATAAGAAGAAGTTTGCTGCTAAATTTTTAACCGGTGAGGGTAAGGCTTTGGTGGGTAAGACTGTTAAGTTTAAGATTAATGGTAAGACTTATTCTAAGAAAACTAATAGTAAAGGTTATGCTTATCTTTCTTTAATTAATCTTGCTAAAGGTACTTATAAGATTGTTTCTTATGGTGCTGATGGTTTGACTAAGACTAATACTGTTAAAGTTGTTAATAATTGTAAGTCTAAACTTATTGCTTCAGATTATACTTTTTTAACTTCTAATAAGAAAGTTATTAAGGTTACTTTGCATAATGAATTCGACTATGCTCCTGGTGAAGGTAAAACTATTAGATTCACTGTAAATGGTAAAAATTATTATCGTGATACTACTGGTACTAAAGGTATCGCTTCTCTTACTTTGCCTAGTTTAAGTAATGGTGTTTATACTGTGAAGTATTATTTTGCAGGTAATGATTTTTATAAGGCATCTTCTGCTAAGGGTAAGTTGACTATTGTTCCTAGTTATACTCCTACTTATACTGTTAAAAGCACAACTACTTTTGGTAGTGGGGCAAACACTGCGTTTAAGGTTGCTTTGACTTCTGGTAGTTATCCTTTGGCTGGTCAGACTGTCACTCTTACTGTTGATGGTACTACCAAATATACAAAAACCACTAATAGTGATGGTGTTGTGTCCTTGCCTATTGATCTTGCTATTGGTAAACATACTATTTCTTATAGTAATGCGGCAATTGGTAAGATTAAAGCTAAATCTGGTTCTACTGAAATTACCGTTAAAGAAAGAACTTCTACTACTTTAACTTGGAAAAGTGGAACAAGCTTGAATGCTGGTTCTCAGACTTATAAAGTTTTATTGTCTGATGCTAATGGTAAAGCTTTATCCAGTAAAACTGTTAAATTAACTGTAAACTCTAAAACTTACTCAGCAAAAACTGATTCAAATGGTTATGCAACTTTTGATGTTAGTGTAACTTCTGCAGGTAATTACACAGTTTCTTATTCCTTTGCTGGCGATAATAGTTATAAATCAACTAGTGGAAGCAAAAAAGTTTCAATAGCTAAATCCACTTCTTTAAATGGATATGGTTATTGGGTATTTGGTTCAGACATGAAAACTGTTGATTTAAGCACTATAGCAAAGGCAGGTTCAACAGATATTTTCTTAAATTACTATGCTTTAGAAAAACACGGTAAATCTGCTGTGGAATCATGGATTGCCAGCGCTAATAAATTAGGTATTAGAGTCCATATTTGGATGCAAATTTTCTATGATGGAAGTTGGATTAACCCAGTTAAAAGCGGTTCTCCAAATACAGATTTCTTTAATCAAAAGATTAATGAAGCTTTAACTTATGCAAAACTTGCTGGAGTTTCAGGAATCCACTTCGATTACTTGAGATATCCAGGTACTGCATATAAGACTTCAGGTGGTACTGCTGCGATAACCCAATTTGTGAAAACTGCAGTCAGCAAGATTCATGCGGTGAATTCAAACATTATTGTTTCTGCTGCTATAATGCCTGAAACAACTGACAATGCATATTACTATGGTCAGGATATTTCCGGCCTCAGTAAATATTTGGATGTTATCATTCCAATGATTTATAAAGGAAATTATGAAGCGTCTTCATCTTGGATTGCTACAACAACAAAATGGTTTGTACAACATTCAGAAGGTGCTAAAATCTGGTCTGGTTTACAATCATATGTGTCTGATGATGATACGACTAAATTGAGCATATCTGCTCTTACTACTGATGCTAAAAATGCAATCAAAGGTGGTGCTGCAGGTGTGATTTTATTTAGGTATGGTTTAAGTAATAATTTAAATTTCAAAAGTATAGGTGGCACATATTCTGAAAGTTCAACTACAACTTCTGATAGTTCTTCAAGTTCTTCAAGTTCTTCAAGTAGTTCTTCAAGTAGTTCTTCAAGTTCTTCAAGTAGTTCCAGCAGTTCTTCAAGTAGTTCTTCAACAGCTCCAAAAACAATATCTATTGCTGATGTTTTAACAGGAGCTTCTACTGTGAAATCATATTATGAGAAAAATGGTAAAATACCGTCTTCTGTAACTGCTGCAGGTTATAAGTTTACAGTTCCGGAATTCCTTTATCTAATGGCTCAGGCTGCATATCAATTAGGAAGTTCCAATAATGATGCAATTACTTGCATTTATGGTGTTGAAGATCCCGAATCTCCTTCTGGAGATAATATTTATTCAGAGGAATTATATAAGTCAGATTATTTGACTGTTGCGAAAAATCTTGCAAATTATATTAAAACTAATAAGCAAGCTCCTAATTACTGTTCTTCAACTGTAGGTAATATAATCTATTCTGAAGCGGTAGATGCATTTTCACGTATATTAACTTTCTATAAAAACAATGACAATTATATGCCTAACTATTGTGTAATTAAATATGGATCTTCATCTTCATCAGCATCAACTTCCGCTGGTGGAATGAATGTTAAAAACACTATTAGTAATTTGGATCCTTATCTTAAGGCCACTAGTAATTGTCAGGTAACTGCTACTGCGATTAAGAATAAGGCAGCTGCTTTAACAAGTGGTTTGACTACTGTTAAAGAAAAAGCGACAGCTATCTTTAACTATGTAAGAGACCAAATATCCTATAGTTTCTATTATGATACTGCTTATGGTGCTACTGGTACCTTAAGTCGTGGATATGGTAATTGTGTTGACCAAGCACATTTGGTTGTTGCATTAGCCAGAGCTGCAGGTATTCCTGCTAGATACGAACATGGTACTTGTAGATTTACTAGTGGTAGTACTTATGGTCACGTATGGGCTCAGATATTGGTTGATAATGTTTGGGTTGTAGCTGATCCTACAAGTTCTAGAAATTCATTTGGTGTAGTAAATAATTGGTATACTAGTTCATATTCACACCATGCATATTACTCTAGTTTACCATTCTAATTATTTACTTTTCCTTTTTTTATTTTTTGATAAAGTTTAAATATTTTAAAAATATATTTTTTATTATCTCTTTTTTTTAGAAGTTTTTCAATTAATTTAGGCAAACCAAAACTTTTTTATACTCTTAGTTATATAAATTAATCTAACATCATAATTTAAGGTGAGCGTATGGCTGAGGGTAAAATCAGTGAAAATATTGAGGAATATTTGGAAGTTTTATATCGTAACGGCAGTAACAAGGAACAGGTTTCAACTACTCAACTTTCAAAAGAATTGAATATTGCACCAGGTAGTGTTACTCAAATGCTTAAAAAATTAGAAAAACTTGGTTATATTATTTATACTCCATATAAAGGAGCTACTTTAACAGATGAGGGAATGGAAATTGCTCAAAAGATTACAAGAAAACATAGGATTTTAGAAAAATTTTTAAGTGATGTCTTAAAAGTTAAAGAGGAAAATATTCACGATCAAGCTTGTGAAATGGAACATACTTTATCTGATGAAGCTGAAAGGGCATTATGTAATATGTTGCAAAATCCGGATTTATGTCCTGATGATAATGTTATTCCTTCATGTAATTTTGATTTTGATAATTGTCAACAATGTTATTCCTTGAATGACTTTGATGATATTGTTTACAGGCAATCTAATTTATTATGCATTTCTGAATTAAATTCGCCTACTGAAGGTAAAGTTTCATTTATACGTGGCGATTCAGAGCTTTTGGATGATATTGCTAATCTTGGAATCAGTATCGGCTCAAATGTTAAGTATGAATTTACCAAACCATTTGGCAGCGATGAATATTTTTTAGTTATTGATGATAATGAAGTAACTATCTCAACACAGATGGCTAATAATATTTTTATTAGCATTTAATTTTTTTTTTACAAAAATTTATATAATATTTTCTTAAGAAATATTAGCATTAAAATAATTTATTTCTTTTTGCGGTGTTTTAATGCGTGGAAATTTATCTAATGAAATTGTATCAATTAAAATCGAGGAAGGCAGTAAAAGACCAATAGCTTTACATGAAAAAAGTAAATTTGGTAAAATTGAAGCTGATTGTTTAAATCTTTCATTAATTGAGGCATGTTATTTGTTAGAAAAGGGTCGTTTGAATATCTATGAAGATGATATTGAATGTACCGTAGGTTATTTAATAGATATTTTAAAAGAACAAGAACAGTATGGAAAATATGTTGTATATCGTGATCTAAAAGATCGCGGTTTTGTTATTAAGACTGGATTTAAATATGGTTCTGAATTTAGATTATATGACCGTGGAAGAGGTCCTGGTCAGGGGCATTCCGATTATTTGGTAAAAATTATTTTTGAAAATTATGATATTAATGCACTTGACTTTGCAAGTTATGTTAGAGTTTCTCATGGTGTAAATAAGAAACTTCTTTTAGCAATTGTTGACGATGACTTCGACATCACATATTATAATGTTGAATGGACAAGACCATAAGTTTAATTAACAAAAGCAATAATATTTTTATAGTTTTTAATTGTGAAGTTAATATATTTTAATTATAAATTTAATTTAAGAGATTGATTGGTGAAAATATGGCAGAATTAATAGATCCATGGGCATCCTTTAGCCTAGATTATGATAAGTTAGTAAATCAATTTGGTATCGGAAAAATTTCTGATATTTTAGATGACATTAAAAATCCTCAAAGACTGATGAAAAGGGGAGTAATTTTTGGACACAGAGAATTCAATGAAATTAACAATTTAATTAATCAGAATAAAGATTTTGCAGTTGTTACAGGTATGATGCCAAGTGGACAAATGCATATTGGACATAAAATGGTCGTTGACCAACTCAAATGGTATCAGGATAAGGGAGCCATGTTGTCACTTCCAATTGCTGATTTGGAATCTTATGCAGCCCGTGGAATGAGTTTTGAAAAAGGTCGTGAAATTGCAGTCAACGAATATTTAACTAATTGGGTTGCATTGGGTCTTGACTTGGAAAAGGATAATGTTAATGTTTATCTTCAATCTCAAAATAAATTATTGCAGGATTTGGCTTTTAAAGCTTCAAGTAAAACTAATTTCAGTCAGCTCAAGGCAATTTATGGATTTACTCCATCCACTAATATTGCTCATGTTCAAGCGCCATTGGTTCAGGTTGCTGATATTTTACTTCCTCAGATTGAAGAGTTTGGAGGTCCAAAAAAAGTTGTAGTTCCTGTTGGAATTGACCAGGATCCTCATATTAGATTAACAAGGGACATTGCCCATAAATTAAATGAAGAGTTAGGATTTTTATCTCCTGCCTCCACTTATCACAGATTCCTGACTGGTTTGACTGGTGATAAAATGAGTAGTTCCAAACCTGCCACTGCAATCTATCTTAATGATGAAACCAAAGATGCAGTTAAAAAAGTCAAATCAGCAAAAACCGGTGGAAGAGAAACTTTAAAAGAACAGCAGGAATTAGGTGGACAGGTAGATAAATGTGTTATATATGAAATGTTGTTATATCATTTTATTGATGATGATAATGAACTTGAAAAGATACGCCAAGACTGTTTGAATGGAACATTGCGTTGCGGTGATTGTAAGGCAATGGCTGCAGAATTGATGGAAAAATTCATGGATGATTTAAAGGATAAACAAGTTGAAGCCCGTGAAATTGCTAAAAATTTGATATGATGTTTAAAAAAATCTATAATGAAGTAAAAAGGGCTTTCATTGAGAATAAGTTTGCCATATTTGCTTCTGCTTTTATCCTTTTTATTTCATTAATTTTAGGATATGTATTTGAACCTTATCTGTATAGTTATCTGAATCCTGTTGTTGAGGATGTAACAAATAAGGTTCAAACGGGTGTTATCCAATTAACATTTCAGGATATTTTCATCAACAATATAATGATTGTCCTTCGAATGTTTATTTATGGATTATTCTTCTGTTTTTCAGCACTGATTTTAGGATATAATGGATTTTTTGTAGGTTATTATGCCGCCACATCCCAGAGTCTATTGCATGTATTAGTTTTCACTATTCCTCATGGAATTTTCGAATTCTCTTCATGTATTTTAGCATGCGCTTCAGGTTTTATATTATTTAATTTTGTTTGTAATTTAATTAGAACATTCTTCAAACAAAAAGAACGAAAATTTATGGATAGATTCTGGTATTCCTATGATGAAAATTTTGATAAGTTATTGCAGGCTTTTATAATTTTGGCATTATCTTCAATTTTAATGGCAGTGGCGGGAATTTTTGAAGTTTACATTACATTGCCTTTAGGTAAATTTTTATTTTCATTGTTAAGTTAAATTTTATATAATAATAGTTTAAAAAATATATATGTGATTTTTTATGATAAGATGTGTTTCATGTGGAGAAGAGTATGACGATGATGAAGTAATCTACACTTGTGAAAAATGTGGATCTGTACTTGAACTCGTCAATGAAATTGATGTTTCTAAAGATATTTTTGATGGTAGAAGGGATAATTTATGGAAATTTAAAGAATGTATTCCTGTTGATGAAACCAAAATCGTTTCTCTTGATGAAGGTGGAACTCCATTTTGCAAATGTGATAAGTTAGGAAAAGAACTTGGAGTAAATTTGTATGTTAAGGTAGAAGGTTCAAACCCAACTGGAAGTTTTAAAGATAGAGGAATGACTGTTGGAATGACTAAAGCAATGGAGTTAGGTGTAAATACTGTGGGTTGTGCATCTACAGGTAATACCTCAGCATCCCTTTCAGCTTATGCAGCTCGTGCAGGTTTACGTTGTATTGTATTTTTACCTTCTGGAAAAGTGGCATTGGGAAAATTGGCTCAAGCAATGTTCCATGGTGCTGAAGTAATGTCCATTAACGGTAACTTTGATGAAGCATTGGAAGCAATGACTGCTCTTGCATTGGAAAAACATCTTTATTTATTAAATTCTATTAACCCTTATAGATTAGAAGGTCAGAAAACTATTGGATATGAAATTGTTAGGGATTTAGGTTGGCAAGCTCCAGACAGGATAGTTTTACCTGTGGGAAATGCAGGAAATATTTCTGCAATCTGGAAAGGTGTTAAAGAATTTTATGATGCAGGTTTTATTAAGGATTTACCTATGATGACTGGTATTCAAGCAGAAGGAGCATGTCCAGTTACAAATGCATTTAAAAAGGGAGATAAAAGAGTTGTACCTGTTGAAAACCCTGAAACAATTGCTACAGCCATACGTATTGGAGCTCCGGTTAGTGATATTAAGGCATTAAATGCAATTTATGATTCAAATGGTTATTCTGAAACTGTAACTGATGAAGAAATTCTTGATGCTCAGAAGTTACTGGCAAGAACTGAAGGTATTGGGGTAGAACCAGCTTCAGCAGCTTCTATTGCAGGTCTTAAAAAACTTGTTAGTCAAGGAGTCATTGATAAAGGTGAAACAATAACTTGTGTTGTTACTGGACACCTGCTCAAGGATCCTAATACTGCAATTGATGCATGTACTCAACCTACTGAAGTTGATGCTGATATCGATACCTTAAGAAAAATTCTTATGGAATAATAAGTTTACTTTTTGTAAATCTTATTTTATTTTTTATTTTTGCTTTTTATTTTTCGATTTTGTAATCGTGCTCTTTATTTTACTTTATTAAAGTGTTTTATGAAAAACATTTTTAAAGATAATACTGTCACTTTTTAGGTTATTTTAATTTAGTTTGTTGTATTGAAATCTTTTGAATTTAAAAGTGTCTGACCAATATATTTATATATAAGCAAATAAAAACTATTTATTATCAAATAAATGAGGTGTAAATTATGAGTGAATTACCAATTGCTCCTGTAGGAAGAGTACTTAAAAATGCTGGTGCACAAAGAGTAAGTGATGATGCAAAAATCGCATTAACCGAAGCTATCGAAGATTACGGAAATGAAATCGCAGCAAAAGCTGTAGGATTTGCACGTCACGCTGGTAGAAAAACTGTAAAAGCTGAAGATGTTAAATTAGCAATCAAATAGATTTGTTGATTTTTCTAGATAGTAATTTTATTACTATCTCTTTTACACTTTAAATTTATTTTATTATTTTTTATTTTAGATTTCACTTATTTTGTCTTATTTTTACAAACATTTATATACTATGCAAACCAATTTATTATTGTCTAGTTCTCTAGAATTATTTCATTAATTACTAAATTTTTATTTTTAGTTTTGCTAAAAATTATATGAAATTCAGAAGTATTTGTATTGAAAGTCTAATCCCTCTTGTTTTTTTAGATTATGGGATTATATTTAGTGATATATGAATTGTTCAAGAATTAGTATTACTAAAAACTATATTAAATTATTCACTTATTGAATAATTTGGGTAATTTCTATAGTTAAAAAATAATATAACTATATATAATTACATTATATTATGATTCAAAAGAATTATAATATCTGCCGATGGATGGCATAGCCAGATGAAAAAGGAGGTATATTTTATGGCAAACATTTATGTAAAATTTGACACACCTGAAGAATTAGCTAAACAAGCTGAAGAAGCATTAGAAACCGCACAATCTACTGGTAAAGTAGCAAAAGGTACTAACGAAGTAACCAAATTTATCGAAAGAGGAGATGCAAAATTAGTTGTTATCGCAGAAGACGTAGATCCTGCTGAAATCGTTGCACACATTCCTGTTCTCGCTGATGAAAAAGAAATTCCTTATGTTTACTTACCTACCAAAGAACAAGTTGGTGGAGCTGCAGGTTTAACTGTTGGTACTGCATCTGCATGTATTGTTGATGCTGGTGATGCTGAAGCTGCTGTTAGTGAAATTGTTGAAAAAGTTGCTGAATTAAAAGAATAATTCTTTTAATAATTTTACGGTGATTTAAATGGAAGAAGGAACTCCTGCTGAAGTCATTGAAGTTTTAAAAAGAACTGGAATGACTGGTGAGGTAATGCAAATTAAATGCAGAATCCTTGATGGTAGAGATAAAGGAAGAATTTTAACAAGAAACATTATGGGTCCTGTTAGAGAAGGTGACATTTTAATGTTACTTGATACAATTAGAGAAGCTAAAGAAATTAAGACTCCATAAGAAGGTGTAAGAACATGAGAACTTGTTCATTCTGTAGTAAAGAAATAGAAGAAGGTACAGGAAAAATGTACGTCAAAAAAGATGGTTCAATTTATTTCTTTTGTAGCAGTAAATGTGAAAAAAATATGATTAAACTCGGAAGAGTTCCAAGAAAAGTTAAATGGGTTAAAGAATGATTCAAAAAAGTTTTGTAATGATGAAACCGGACGCTGTCCAAAGACGTCTCATGGGTAAAATATTATCCCGTTTTGAAGACAAAGGTCTTAAAATTGTAGCTGTTAAATTAATTCAAATCGATGAAGATTTAGCAAAAACTCATTATGGAGAACATGCTGAAAAACCATTTTTCCCAAGTTTAGTTGAGTATATTACTTCTTCACCATCTTTAGCAATGGTCATTGAAGGAGAAGAAGCTATTACTACTATTAGAAAAATTGTTGGTGCAACTAATCCTTTAGAAGCTGATCTTGGAACAATTAGAGGAGATTTCGGTATGGATACTGGTAGAAATATTATTCACGCATCCGATGCTCCTGAATCTGCTGAAAGAGAAATTGCTCTTTTCTTTAATGAAGATGAAATTTGCGATTACAAAATCGTCGACAATGATTTAATTTATGAATAAATTTAATATTTTAAAAATTTATTATTAAGAAAGATACTATGAAAATCAGATCCCCGATTGTATCAGTTTTAGGTCATGTAGACCATGGTAAAACAACATTATTAGATTACATTAGAGGCAGTACCATTGCTGATAAAGAAGCAGGTGGTATTACTCAACATATTGGTGCTACAGAAATTCCTAACGATACTATTGAAGAAATCTGTGGAAATTTTATATCAAGATTAACTATTAAAGATTTAATCCCAGGTTTGTTCTTTATTGATACTCCAGGTCACGCTGCATTCACCAGTTTAAGAAAACGCGGTGGTGCATTAGCAGATTTAGCAGTCTTGATTGTGGATATTAATGATGGATTCAAACCGCAAACATTTGAAGCATTAAATATTCTTAAAATGTATAAAACTCCATTCATTGTTGTAGCTAATAAGATAGATATGATATTTGGATGGGAGTCACATGAAGGTGCTTCTTTTAGAGAATCCTTTGAACAACAAGCTCAAAGTGTTAAACAAGAGTTAGATACAAAAATTTATGAGATTGTAGGTACTCTTCACAAAGAAGGTTTTCAATCTGAAAGATTTGATAGGGTAAGTAATTTCGCTTCTCAGATTAGTATCATTCCAATTAGTGCTAGGTCTGGAGAGGGAATTATTGAAGTCTTGGCAATGCTTTTAGGTCTTGCTCAGGAATATTTAACTGAACAGCTTGAAATTGATGCTGATGCTCCTGCTAAAGGAACTGTTTTGGAAATTAAGGAAGAAGTAGGATTAGGTCTTACTATTGATAGTATTATTTATGATGGTGTTTTACGAACAAATGATGAAATAGCTTTAATGACTTCTTCAAATGAAGTATTGACTACTAAAATTAGATCTATTTTGAGACCACTTCCACTAGAAGAAATGAGAGATTCTAAAAAGAAATTCCAAAAATTTGATGAGGTAGTTGCAGCTGCAGGTATTAAAATTGCAGCTCCTAATTTAGATGATGTTGTTTCAGGCTCACCGCTCAGAGTATTGAGTGATGATGAAAATGTTGAAGAGGAAATCTTAAAAGAAATTGAAGATATTACTATTAATACTGAAGATGAAGGAATTTTAGTCAAAGCAGATACATTAGGTTCTCTTGAAGCTATTGTTAAATTATTGAAAGAATTGGATATTCCTATTCGTGAAGCAGACATTGGTGATATAAGTCGTAGAGATATCATCAATTCATCCATTGCATTAAATGAAAATGATGCGCATGGTGCTATTATTGCATTTAATGTTAGTATTCATCAGAATTCTGAAGAAGATCTTAAAAATTCAGATGTTAAACTCTTCCAAGGTGATGTAATCTATCAGATTATTGAAGATTATGAAGCATGGATTGACGAGATTGAAAAAGCCAAGAAAAAAGCATTTTATGATGCTATCATTAAACCGGCTAAATTCATGTCTTTACCTAAGTTGGTTTTCCGTCAAAGTAAACCTGCTATCATTGGAATAGAGTCTTTAAGCGGTACAATTAAACAAGGTCAAACTTTGATAAATAAGAATGGTGAATATGTGGGCGTAATTGCCAGTATGGAAGATAAAGGGGAAACATTACCAGATATTCCTAGAGGTCAAAGAGTTGCAATGGCTATTAAAGACGCTATTGTTGGAAAACATTTTGATGAAGGGGATGAATTATATGTTGATATCCCTGAAAAACATTATAAATTCATTGAAAGAGAATTTAAGGATAAATTAACTGAAGATGAATTTGAAACTTTATATGAATTTGTTGAAATTAAACGTAAACAAGACCCAGATTGGGGTAAATTTGGTCTTTTTGAATAATAAATTGGGTTTATAAAAAATTAAGGAGGAAATACCATGGCATTCAAAGTAGTTGTGTCTCAAAAAGCTGAAACTCATCAAATTGAAGTGGATGAAGCTAAAGCTCTTAATGGTTTAGTCATCGGTGATGAATTTGATGGTGCAATTGTTGGTTTAGATGGTTACACTTTAAAAATCACTGGTGGTAGTGACAAAAATGGTTTTACCATGAAAAAAGATGTTTCTGGTACTAGAAGAATTAAAAGTTTATTAACTGGTGGTATCGGTTATCATCCTAAAGCTGATGGTGTTAAAAAAAGAAAAACTGTTAGAGGAAACACTATCGCAGAAGATATTGTACAAATCAACACTGTAGTTACTCAAGCTGGAAACAAATCAATAGCTGAAATTATTGGTGCTGGTGAAGAAGAGGAAGAATAGTTCTACTATTTTTCTTATTTTACTTTTAGTCGAATTAAATTATAAAAAAAGGTGGTTATCTGTGAACGTACAGTCAGATGTTAACATAGGTTTAGTTGGTCACGTAGACCATGGTAAGACTACTCTTACTAAAGCATTATCAGGAATTTGGACTGATACTCACAGTGAGGAAACAAAAAGAGGTATTTCAATTCGTTTAGGTTATGCTGATATAGAATTTAGGAAATGTCCTGAATGCGGAGAACCTGAATGTTATACTACTTCTGAAAAATGTGAAATCTGTGGCAGCGAAACTGAATTAATTAGAAAGGTATCCTTTGTTGATGCTCCAGGTCACGAAACCCTTATGGCAACTATGTTATCTGGTGCTGCAATTATGGATGGTGCAGTTTTAGTAATTGCTGCAAATGAGTCTTGTCCACAGCCACAAACTAAAGAACATCTAATGGCACTTGATGTTATTGGTGTAAAAGATGTTATTGTAGTTCAAAACAAAATTGATATTGTTTCAAAAGAAAGAGCTATTGAAAGTTATAATGAAATTAAAGAATTTGTTAAAGGAACTTGTGCTGAAGATGCTTTAATTATTCCAGTGTCTGCTCAACAAGGAGCTAATGTTGACATATTAATTGAAGCAATGCTTAAACAAATTCAACCTCCAGAGAGGAATACAGAAGATTCTACATTAATGCATGTAGCAAGATCATTTGATATTAACAAGCCTGGTTCAGGTGCTAATAAAATTAAAGGAGGAGTTATTGGTGGAACTTTAGTTCAAGGTACATTTAAACTTGGAGACACTATTGAAATTAGACCAGGTCCTACTAATAACGGTGAGAGAATCACTCTCAAATCTGAAATTATTGGCCTTGAAGCTAATGGTGAACAAGTTGAAGAAATTGGTCCTGGTGGACTTGTAGGTATTGCAACTAAGTTAGACCCATCTTTAACCAAATCAGATTCATTATCCGGAACTGTTGCTGGTGAAGAAGGTACTTTGCCTGAAGTATTAAACAGCTTTAAAATGGAAGCTAATTTACTTGATCGTGTGGTAGGTACTAAAGAAGAACGTGATGTTGCTCCAATTAAACTTAAAGAAGCTTTAATGATTAATTGTGGTACTACAACAACTATTGGTGTTGTTACTTCGACTAAGAAAAATGATGTTGAGGTTACTCTTAAATTGCCAGTTTGCGCTAGTCCTGGAGACAGGGTTGCTTTAAGTCGTAGAGTTGGTGCTCGTTGGAGATTAATCGGTTACGGTATTATAAAATAGAGGGCAAATAATGAACTCTAAAGAAGTTGTAATAGATACCAATTTTTTTATGGTTCCTTTTCAGTTCAATGTGGATATTATCACTGAACTTGAAAAAATATTACCTTCTTATAAATTAACTACTCCGAGCTTTGTTATCAATGAATTGAAGGGTTTGAAAAAAAATAACAAAGGAAAAATAAGGTTAAATGCTAATTTGGCCTTAAAGTTAGCTAATTCTTCAAAAATTGAAATAAAGGATATTTCATTATTAGAAAATGAAACTGTGGATGATGCGTTACTTAGAGTTTCAGAAGTTTTAGCTACAAATGATATTGAATTAAAAAATCGTGCGAAAGATAAAGGAATCACAGTAGCATATTTAAGACAAAAAAGATATATTGCTGTTGAAGGTAAAATATAATATTAATTAAACTTATTAATAAATGAGGGATTATTTTGTATTATAAAACAAAAATCGAGGACACTGTAAGAATTCCACCTTACAGATTTGGTGATCCTCTCAAAGAAGTCGCTATTCAAACTTTGAACGAAACCTATGAAGGTCGTTTAGATAAAAAACTTGGTTTACTCATCTGTGTTAATGATATTGATGAAATTGGTGAAGGTAGGCTCATTATGGGTGACGGTGCTGCATACCATAATGTCATCTTTGAAGCAATTTTCTTTAAACCAGAACAACATGAAATTTTCGATGGTGAAGTAATCGATATTGTTGACTACGGTGCTTTTGTAAGGATTGGACCTATGGACGGTTTAATACATGTTTCTCAAGTTACTGATGATTATATAAATTATGATCCTAAAAGAGGGGCATTACTTGCTAAAGAGTCTAATAAAACTTTAGATGAAGGTGACTTAGTTAGAGCTAGAGCTGTAAGCGTTTCAATCAAAGATGAATCTACTAATAACATTGAAAATAATAGGAATTCTAAAATTCCACTTACAATGAGACAAAATAACTTAGGTAGATTTGAATGGATTGAAGAAGCTAAAGAAAAAAGTAAGAAGGGTGGAGAATGAAAGCTTGTACTGTTTGCAAAATGATTTCAAATAAAGATCATTGTCCATCATGCGGAAGTCCAACTTCTGACAACTGGAGTGGTCTTTTGATTATTACTGATCCAGAAGATTCAGCTATAGCAAAAGAATTAAATATTAAAATTCCAGGCGAATATTGTTTAAGAGTAAGATAGAGGGTTTTTTGTGTTACGTTTAGATGCAGAATTAAATAAAGATATAATTATTGAATTAAAAAAACCATTAGGTAAATTATATCCTGACTTTGAAGATGCCATTGATGAAATTAAGTCTTCTGAGTTTTTAATCTCTGTTGGTGATGCAACTTTTGCCAATCTTACAAAATATGAATTATATCCAAATATTGGTATAATTGATAACTTAATTCAAAGAAAAAATCATACTCATGAAATTATACGTGCAGATCATATTTTAAAAGTTGATAATCCTGCTGGAACTATTACAGATGATCTATGGGAAACCATAGGCAAAGCTCTTGAATTATCTAACAGTGGCGAATGTTATGTAATTGAAGTAGCAGGGGAAGAAGATCTTGCAGTTCTTCCTTGCATCTTAATGGCTAATCCAGAAACTACAATTCTATATGGACAACCTAATGAAGGTTTAGTGCTTTTAAAAGTTTCTGACATGAAAGATAAAGCTCAAAAGCTTATTGACGGATTTATTGAAGAATAAATAAATGAGGTTTTATAATGGAAATTGAATTTATTGAAGAAAAAGAAAATAAAGTATTTAACAGAAAAGAAATTAAATTTTATGTTGATTACGATGGAGAAGCAACTCCTAAAGTATTAGATATTAAATCAAAATTAGTTGCTTTATTAAATACTAAAAAAGAGTTAATTGTTGTAGATAATGTACAACCACACTACGGTGAACCTAAAGCATTAGGTTATGCTAAAGTTTATGATACTGTTGACGATTTAGAATATATTGAAGCTCAACATGTCATTGCTAAAAATGAAGAACCTGAAGAAGAACCTGCTGAAGAAGAAGCTGAAGAAGCTGAAGCAGATGAAGAATAGGTGGTTTATATGGTAAAAAAATCTGATCTTTACAAAGTAGATGGAGACAAAATTGAAAGAAAAAACCCAATTTGTCCTCGTTGTGGTGAAGGTGTATTCATGGCTGACCATGGTGACAGGTTTGCATGTGGTAAATGTGGATACACTGAAATGAAAAAATAAGATTTTTTAAATCTTTATTTCTTTTTTTTATACTTTATTTTTTTTAATTTTTAATCATATTTTAAGAAGGGATTTTCTTGGATAATATTAGAAATGGTCGTTTTAAGACTGGTATGACTGATGAAGCAGCTGAATATACTTCATCATTTGATGCAGATAAAGTTCTTTTTGAAGCTGATATTAAAACTAATTTTGCCCATACTTCAATGTTAAAGCATGAGGGCATTGTTGATAAAGAAATTGCTGATAAAATTTTATGCGCTCTTGATAATCTTAAAGAAGAAGGTTTCGATGCATTGGTATTCGATGCTTCTGTTGAAGATGTGCACATGGCTATTGAAAACTATGTTACTTCTAAAATTGGTCCTGAAGCGGGTTATATGCATACTGCCAAATCACGTAATGATCAAGTTGCATGTGATGTAAGATTAGTTTTAAGGGAAATGATTGAAGAAATTCAAATTGGTATTTTGGAATTTATTGAAGGTCTTGTTGAAATGGCTGGAGAACATCTTGAAGATATTTTCATAGGTTTCACTCATTTGCAACATGCTCAACCAATTACCATAGCCCATCATTTGATGGCTCATGTTCAAGCACTCAAAAGGGATTATGAACGTTTAGCAGATACATATAAACGTGTTAATTTAAATCCATTGGGGTCAGCGGCTATGGCTACAACTAGTTTTCCAATTAATAGGCAATTAACCACTGATTTGCTTGGTTTTGATGCTTATTTGGAGAATTCTATGGATGGAGTTTCTGCAAGAGATTTTATTAGTGAAACTGTTTTTGATTTAGTTTCTCTATCTTCAACTTTGGCTAAAATCTGTGAGGAATTAGTTTTGTGGAGCACTTATGAATTTGGTGTTATTGAGATGGCTGATGAATATTCATCAACTTCTTCTATTATGCCTCAAAAGAAAAATCCTGATGTGGCGGAACTTGCAAGGGGTAAAACCAGTATCGCTACAGGTGAATTGATTACTATTTTAACTATTCTAAAAGCTATTCCATATACTTACAATAGGGATTTGCAGGAAATTACTCCTCACTTGTGGAATGCGGTTAAAGTAACTAGGGAAACTTTATCCATTGTTACAAAAATGATGTTGTCTGTTGAATTTAAAGTGGATAGGTGTGCTGAATTGGCTGGTAAAAACTTTGCAACTGCAACAGATTTGGCGGACATCATGGTTCGTGAAAAACATATTCCATTCAGAACAGCCCATAAAATAGTTGGAAGAATTGTTAATGAAGCTACTGCTAATGAAATGGCTGAAGAGGATATTACATCTAAATTCATTGATGATATAGCTTTGGATTTAGGATTTGATAAATTGGAGTTATCTGATGAGTTAATTCAAAGGGCATTAAACCCTGCTGAAAATGTTAAAATCAGAGCTATTCCTGGTGGTCCTGCTCCTGAGATGGTTGAATTGGCCAGAGATAATATTAAAGATTTTTTAAATATTGAATTTGAAAAACATGGGATTTAAAAATTAATCTCAATTTTTACTTTTTTTTAATATTTTTATATCACTTAAAACAATATATAATAATCGTATTTTGTATTGGTGATAATATGAAAAAGTTTATAATTTTGGTACTTATGTCAATATTTTTGATAGGTGCTGTAGGTTTTATTTCAGCAACAGATGATTTTGATGATGTTGTTGATTCATCTAACGATTATGTTGATGGCTATGTTGATGATAGTCCTGTTTCTGATGATAATGTTGGAAGTTCAAATGAAAAAGTTAAATTGACAGTTACAATGAATTGGAAAGATAATGGTGGTTCTAATCGTCCTACTTCTGTTACTGTTTATGTAAAAAATGGTAACAATACTGTTGAAACTGTAGTTTTATCAAAGGATAATGGTTGGTCTAAAACTATTGATGTCGATAAGTATGATGGTAGTGGAAATCAGATATCATATTCTGTTTCTGCAGATAAAATCGGAAGTTACAAGGAACCTGTTGTAAAAAGCAATGGTAATGAATTCACAATTACCAATGAATTAAGTGGAGGAGTTCTTTCATCATCCAACACTGATGTCGTAAAAGAAAATAATTCTAACAACAGTGTTAACAATGGTACAGATAACAGTACTGATGATAATGGCACTGCTGATGAGAATAAGACTTCTGAGGACAATAAAACAGACAATGGTAAAAAAACAGATAAAACAACAAATAATAATTCCACAAACATTACAATAAATAAAAATACAAATGTTAATAATACAACAATAAATCAGGTTATACTTAAGAAATCTCCTAATGAAAATCATAAAAACGATACCAAAAAACAAGATCAAAAAAAACCGTTACACAACACTGGTAATCCTCTTTTGATTTTGGTAGTTGCTATAGTTATTGTTGGTGTGGCTTATTATTTCTACAGTAAAAGATAATTATTAATTATCTTTTTATTATATTTTTTTAGGTGTTTAATATGATGCATAAAATATGTCCGAGATGCGGTTCTAAAAATGTAAAATGGATTATTCCTCAAAATTGGTCTCAATGGGTTTGCTATGACTGTGATTATACTGGACCTATTATAGAAGGTAATGATGATTTGGCGGAAGAAATTCATGAAAATTATTTGGAATCAATTAATGAAGATGGTTCTGAATAGTTGTTAAAGTAATAAAATGACAAGAATAGAAGCTGAGCTTTACTTATTGAATTCATTGAGGAACATTTAAATAAGTATTCTATTCCTGTTAAATTATTACTCTACCAATATAAAAGATTATATTGGCAATTAATAATTTGTTTTTCAATATATATAAAGTTTAGGTATACCTAAATATTATTTGTAAAAGCTCCATATCAAATCAAGTGCTTCACCGGGTTCAAGTGCTCCCGAACGTGTTTCCCTAAGTATTCTTTGTATTGAAAATTTTTTCATATATGGGAATTTTTTATGCACTTCATAAAGAAGCGGACATCCAAACCCTTTGAATGTCTTTAAATCATAGTTTTTGATTAAAGATTTTATCTCTTGTTTACCAACACTTAAACTTGCCGGTAGGTTCAAGCGATATAATGAATCTTCTTGTAAATTTATGCATTGGCTACCAGTTGCAAGCATATCACCAAAGATAATTATTGGAATTTTATTGTCTTTTGCATATTTTTTGGCTATCTCACCAGTATTTTTGGAACATCTTCCGCAAGGGTGAAGCTTTCCTGTAAAGGATTCCTTGATGACTTGAGAATAGTCTGCATTGATATATTCATGTTTGATGTTTAATGATTCAGTTAAAAGTTTGATGTTGTTCTTAAATTGTTTTGGAAGTATTATTGTTCCTGGGTCAACAGTAATGGCAGTTGGATTAAATCCTAATTTTTTAGCCAATATCAATGAAAAACTGCTGTCCACACCACCAGATAATGCTACAACTGCTTCAATATTTTCAGATTCCTCAAATTGATTTTCATTAAAATAAGTATCAAAATTAAAGCTATAAATGTTTTCAAGTTTATTTTCTATGGTTTTTTCCAGATTTTCAAGACCAACCAAATCCAAATCTAAGTTATTAACAGTTTTTTTGGATAATTTTAATTTATATTCCTTGTTTAAAAAATCACCGTATGATTCAACATGTATGCTTTCAAGACCTAATTTTTCTCTGAGTTTTCCAACAACCCAACCTCCTTTTCCAATAATGGCTGACTTGTCGGGTCTGTCTTCAGTAATAATCCATAATTCATTGGTATTTTCATTAAAATAAATTTTTTCAATGAAAATATTGACATTATCATGGCCAATTTCATCTCTAATTTTATTTATCTCATTTAGAAGGAATTCTTTTTCATACATCATATCTTATTATGAATTAATTACTTTAAATATTAACTGTAATAATTCCATTACCTTTTTTAATTTTTAAATTCATAATATTAATGAGTGGAGATAGTATTATGGAATATCGTGATTTGGGGGATACTGGCATTAAAGTATCGGAAATTGCTTTTGGTGCTGAATTTTTAGTTGAAAGACCTTATGAAGATACTGAAGATTTAATTAAAGCTTGTGAAGCTAATGGGATTAACTTTGTTGATTGTTGGATGAGTGAACCGGATGTGCGTTCACATCTGGGAAAAGCCATTAAAGGCAATCGTGAAAATTGGGTTATACAGGGTCATATTGGATCAACCTGGCAGAATGATCAGTATGTCAGGACTCGTGAAATGGATAAGGTTGTTCCTGCATTTGAAGATTTTATGGAACGATTCCAGATTGATACTCTTGATTTCGGTATGATTCATTATGTAGACCAATTGGATGACTATAATGAAATCATGAATGGTCCATTCATAGAATATGTTCGTAAACTAAAGAAAGAAGGAACAATTGAACATATAGGTTTAAGCACTCATAATCCTGATATTGGGCTGTTGGCAGCTCAAAACCCAGAGATTGAATTGTTGATGTTTTCAATCAATCCTGCTTATGACATGTTCGGGTCAATGGGGGATATTGAGGAATATAGAAAAGAAGATGCATATGATGGGCAGATGTTTGGTTTAAATCCTCAAAGAGCCGAATTATATGAAACCTGTGCAAATAATGGGACTGCATTAACCGTAATGAAAGGATTTGCTGGGGGTAATTTACTTGATAGCGAAACATCTCCTTTTGGAGTTGCATTAACACCAGTTCAATGTATTCATTATTGTCTGGAACAAAAAGGTGTTTCAAGTATTTTTGTAGGTGTAAAAACAGTTGATGAACTTGAAGAATCTTTAAAATATTGTGATGCAACAGAATCTGAAAAAGAATATGCTGAAACATTAAAGAACGCTCCAAAACATTCATTTGAAGGGCAATGCACTTACTGCGGACATTGTGCACCATGTGCATCTGAAATTGATATTGCAATGGTAAACAAGTTATTTGATCTTGCAAAAAATCGGGATGAGGTGCCGGCCAGTGTAATGGAACATTACAATAACCTAAAATATAATGCAACAGACTGCATTGCATGCGGGGACTGTGAACCAAGATGTCCTTTTAATGTTCACATTGTGGATGTAATGCTTGATGCACAAGACTTATTTGGATTTTAAAACATATTGTTAACTAGTGATAAAATGGCGTATGAAATAAAAAACAAAAAAAACATATCAACAATTGGTGTACATGCAGGCCAGGAAGAAGTTGACGAAACCGGATCTAGAGTAACACCGATTTATCAAACTACTTCTTATGTATTTGACTCTCCTGAGCAAGCTGCAAACAGATTTGCACTTACAGAAGAAGGAAACATTTATACAAGGCTTACAAATCCTACAACTGAAGCATTTGAAAAAAGAATGGCTGCAATAGAGGGAGGAACTGCAGCTTATGCAACAGCATCTGGAATGGCTGCAATTTTTTATGCAATCATCAACTTGACAGCTGTTGGAGACAATATTGTATCTGCAGATAACTTATATGGTGGAACATATGAATTATTTGAAAATACCTTGGAGGAGTTGGGTCGCAGCGTAACATTTGTGGATTCACAGTCTCCTGATGAGTTTGAAGCTGCAATCAATGATAAGACCAAAGCTATTTATGTGGAATCAATTGGAAATCCTAAATTAGATATTCCTGACTTTGATAAGCTAGCTGAAATTGCACATTCACATGATATTCCGTTAATAGCAGATAATACTGTTGGTATTGGTTCTGTAAGACCATTTGACCATGGTGCAGATATCATTGCATCTTCAGCAACAAAATACATTGGAGGACATGGTACTACTCTTGGAGGAATTGTCATAGAAAAAGGTGATTTTGACTGGATGAATGGGAAATTCCCAACACTTTCCGAGCCTGATGCTACATATAATGGATTAATTTTTGGTGAAACTTTTAAAGGGTCTGCTTTTACAACAAGAATTAGGGCAGTTGTTGGAAGGGATACCGGTGCAGTTCCATCTCCATTCGGATCATTTTTATTATTGCAGGGGCTTGAAACATTAGGACTTAGAATTGAAAGGCATGCCTCAAATGCAATGGCTGTTGCTCGTCACTTGGAAGCACATCCTAAAGTTGCTTGGGTAACATATTCCGGATTAGAATCCTCTCCAAACCATGAAGTCGCAAAAAAATATGCTGAAAAGGGTTATGGTGGAATAGTTTCATTCGGTCTTAAAGCTGGTTATGATGGGGCTTTAAAATTTATAGAAAATGTGGAATTGATTTCCTTTTTAGCAAATATTGGTGATGCTAAATCATTAGTAACTCACCCTGCGTCAACTACACATTCACAGTTATCTGAAGAACAACAATTATCAACTGGAGTCACTCCAGATTTAATCAGGTTTTCTGTTGGTATTGAGGATATTGAAGATATTTTAGCTGATGTTGACCAAGCTTTAGATAAGATTTAACTTCTTTTTTTTCATATAAAGGAATTCCTTTATATGACTTAAATATTTTTTACAATAAAACTTTTTAATGCAATATATGATTCAATTTGTTAATTGTAGTATTATTGCATTTTTTGAATACTTTTAAGAGTTTAAGTTGGAATTTTGTTATATTAGCAAGTAATCTAATCCTATGGCTTTTAATTTCATTATTTTTCATTTAACTCTTTAAGTATTCTTAGAATTATTTGGATTTTTAGATTTATTTTTTCAGATTGTCATTCCTTAAAAAAATGTAATGCTCATTTTTTTTACATTTGATTAAAGTAGTTGCTTTATATGACTTATATATTAAAATTAATAAAGAAATATGTATATAAAGTAATAATATCTCATGTTTGAAGTGTTTAATATTTTTATAATCTTTTTTGACATGTAAAGGCTTATGGAAGTAATTTTTTTATCATTTAAATAGTTATTTGGAGAAAAAATAGAACATTCGCAAGTTTTTTCATGATTAAATATGTTAAATGTGATGTGGAGTTAAAAAATATGGCGGATATAAACTACGAATTCCCAACTGAAATTTTAAATGATAATGACTGCAAAATATTGTCCTCTAAATTAGCCGCAATAAATAATGATGTACGATTTTCAATCTTGAAAATTTTAAGGGATTATCAAAAAGTTGCTTCAAATCAATTCAAAACGCCTTTATATTCACGTGAAATAAATATTTTGCTGACTGGTTTTAATATTAACATTACTCCTCAAATGTTAGGCCAACATTTAAAAATTCTTGTCGAAGCGGGGATTTTAAGCGAAGTGATTGTTAAAAAGGAGATTCCCAATAAAGTAGGAAAACGTAATGTCAAGGCTTATGTTTTAAAGGAAGATGCTTTTGAGGATATTTTTTTAGATATAAACTTTTTCGCCGATGAACTTCTTGCATTTTTTGATTTATATGATATCAATAAGAGATTCAATAATCGCAAATGTTGTACTTTAACAGTATTCAATGGTAAGGATAAAGGAAAAACATTCAAGATCAATAGAAATGAATGTGTATTCATCGGAAGAAAAGGAGAAAAAGATTTAAGTCACATTGCATCTCGTAAAATTATTTTGGATAATAGTTATGTCACTGTTTCAAATGTATCAAAGCCCCATTTAAAAGTATTTTATGAAGATAATGAATGGTATATTTTGGATGAATCCAGTTCTAATGGAACATATCTTGGAGACGCTTTAGTTCTTCCGGGTGTTAAAACCCCATTAAGGAATAATTCATTTCTTAAATTGTCTAATGGTAGGGGAGGAATTGTATTTTACTGTTCATTTTAACAATTAATTCTTTTTGTGGTTTTTATGGATTCGGGTGATGTGGAAAATATTATTGATGAATTTTTTCAGGGAAAATATAAAGTTGAAAAATTCTTGCTTTCCAGTTCTTTTTCAGAAATATGTCTTATAAAACATGTTTTTTTAGATGATCTGCAAGTCATTAAAATAATTAAAAAACCTTTAACATCCAGTTCAGATTTAAATTTAATATTGTATGAAGCTAGGATGGCCTGTCAGTTAAAACATGAGAATATCATTGATATTTACGATGCGGGAATCATTCCTTCATATGGTGATGATAACTCCGTTGATTTAGTTTATTTTATTATGGAATATGTTCCTGGTGGCGACTTAAAGAAGTATATGCTTTCTTTTATTAATTCAAATATTCTGATTCCTGTATCCTGGGCATTGTTTTTAGTGCAGCATATATCATTTGGCTTATCATATCTTCATTTATCTGATATGCCTATTGTGCATGGTGACATTAAGCCCAGTAATATTCTGTTAAGTTTCAATTCTCAGGAACGTATTGTAATAAAGCTATCCGATTTTGGATTTTCAAGAAAAATTTCTTCCGCTCCATACGGTCCAGTTATAGGTGGTACGAAACAGTTCATGGCACGTGAATGCTTTAATAATGAATTTTATCCTGCAACTGATGTCTATGCATTAGGAGTAATCTTTTATATTTTATTGACCAATCACTTTCCTTATGATGTCGATAGGTATACGTTAGTTGAAATCATTGAAGGAAAACCATGGAGAAATACATTAATTCCTCCAAGTGACTATAATGAGGATGTTTCTTCAGATTTGGATAATATTGTGATGAAATGTTTGGCAGTTAATCATCAGGATAGATATTTGAATGCTAACGAACTTTTAAATGCTATAGAAATATATATGGATGAAAACTTCCAATATGATAAGGAGACTTTTATTTATAATAACACTATTAAAAAGGCATTCAGACTGGCATTATATGAAGATAAGTTTGATGAAGCTATAGAGATTCTTAAAGATTCAAACATGGTCAATGTGCTTGAAGAGGTAATGCTTGTTGGTGACAATCAAGATTATGCATCACAGACTATAAAAATAGAAAATCTCTCCCAAATTATTAAATTCAATACTAAATCCGATTGAAATTAAAAAAGAAGAATGATTTTATTTTTTAAATTTAACAATTAGTCAGATTTTTAATTTTCATTTTTTTTTAAATAAAATATATATTATTATTTGGAAATTAATGCGGTTATAATGTTTTTCCTCGTAATTTTACAATTTTTTCAATAATTTTGAGTTCTTTAATACTAAATGTTAATAATAAGTAACAATATAAATTATGTTAGGTGTATTTAAGTGAATCTTCATGGTCTAACAATTTTTGATATTGTAATTGAAATTATCATTTTTCTTGTTTTAACTTTAATTGCAAAATTTTTGTTTAATAAAATGAAAAACAGTTCCAATAGATATTTAAACCCTAAGGAATTTTTGCCTGAAGATGAAGTACATACATTAAGGCAGGTTTTTTATCTTGTGTTAATGTCCTGTTTTTTTATCACAATCTTTTATTCTTTAACATTTACCGAAAGCGATGTATTTTATTTCGCAATTTTTGATATTTTCATTTCATTAGTTGCAGTCATGCTATTGGATGAATCTAAATTTCAAAATAAGATTTTATGGCTGCTGATTGTTCCTTATGGTTCACTTTCTTATGTATTGTTTGGATCTACAATTATGGGGTGGTTGGATTTAATTCACATTCCAGCTTTAATATATCTGATTAAATTGGCTTATGACAAGTTTATTGGGTATACACGTTCTAATAGTTTGGGTATTACTATACTTTTGTTGTTTTCCATAGTTTTTATTAGTTTTTTAGTAACTCAAATTGTTGAAAATAAAAATCCTTTAGATTCTCTTGTAATGGTTTCCAATGCATTCACCAGTAACGGTTATGCTGTGTTAGGTTCATCCATTGCAGGGAAAATCAATAGTATTTTCCTGGTTTGGGGAGGTTATATAATTTCGGGTGCAGGTACTGCTACTTTGACTGCAGCTATTCTGTTAAGGCATTTTAATGCAAGAATTAAGAGATTAGAAAAAATAATTGAGGATGGGGGTAAAGATTAATGAATGAAAGTGAATTTTATGTATTATTTACTTTGGCCCAGATTGTATTTGCACTCATTATTTTTACTGTTATATTTCACATTGGAAAATTTACAGTAAATTATTTAATGCAGAATACTAATTTAAAAAATTCTGCATTATTCAATATTCGGGAATACTTCCCTGATGAAGAAATACCTGCATTAAGACAAATTTATTACCTGTCCATGATATTGATTTTCACTGTTACCATGTTATATATTTTATTTTCATGGGGTCCTGAAACAGTTAACATTGCATATATAGATATTATACTTTCATGTTTCTTAGCGACCAAAATCAAGCCGGATTCTTTAAAACATAAGTTAATGCTATTAGTATTAGTTCCATTCGGTTCTATAAACTTTTTGATTTTTGGTATGACTTTTGTTAATTTAGTGGATATTATACATGCTCCGTTGTATCTGTACTTCGTTAAAATATATTATCATAAATTTGTAGAATTTACTGAAACCAATAGTTTAGGAATTACAATAATATTGTTGTATTCAATAATTTTTATCAGTTTCATAGTTACCATGATTGTTGAAAATGTTTCTCCTTTAAATTCACTTGTCATGGTTTCCAATGCATTTACCAGTAATGGTTATTCCATTTTGGGATCTTCAGGATGGGGAAAAATTAATTCATTGATTTTAGTTTGGAGCGGTTTTCTTTTATCTGGTGTAGGTACTGCAACACTAACGGTTGCTATTGTGATGAAACATGTTGATAAAGAATTTGATAGGCTGGAAAAATTAGTTAAAAAGAATAAGTAAATTTAACTTATTACTTTTTTTGCAAATTCTTGAGCATTCTTTAAATCTGTTTCATCTGGATGACCTCTGTGAACAAATTTGAATGCTCCTCTACAGTGAAATTCATTTTCACTCATTTTTAATCCTTTTGCTTCAACTTGTTTTTTTACTTGTTTGTATGTTGACTCGATTAAAGCTGCTGATGAGAAGTTAACAACTTCACCAACATTCATGTTAATGCTTTCGATGAATTCTTTTACTCTTTTGTCAATTCCGGCAGCATAAACTGCACTTCCTAAAAATAGTAAATCGACATCTTCTGTTAATGGTTCGTCAATAGTTTTTGCTTCAACGTTAATTGCACTTCCAATTGCTTCAGCTAGTTTTTTTGTATTTCCAGTTTTTGTGTAATATCTGATAGCTATTTTCATTTAAATTCACCTTTAAAGTTATTATAACTTTTTTAAATATATACTTTGTTAATTTTTTGATAATAATTTTGTAGGTTACATGGTGGTTAAATTTTCATGAATTAATTGACTATTGTTGACAAAATCATTTAAAATAAATAATATGAATAACTAATTATTAATTAGGTGTTATTATGAAAAAGGAATCTGATGACTGGGATGATATTAAGGTTAACAGAAGGAGTACAGATAAAGTTTACTTTGAATCCCCTGTGATTCAATCAATTTCCGATAGTATTGATTTTTTAAGGGATGAGACAAAGGAGATTTTAAAGGAATTAGATTCTACTGAATTTAAACAGCAAATTGATGAGTTTGATTTGGAAGATTTTGGTGAAGAGGCAATTGATCAAATTTCAGAAATCAAAGATGAAATTTCTCAATTCAGAGCTGAAATCATTGATTCGGATGATGTTCCTGAATTTATTAAGGAATCCTCCCTGGATGCAAAAAGAGCATTAAACAGGGATGCAGATTATGTTAGAAGAGCTAAAAGAAAATTATACATGCTGGATGATGGTAGATTAACTGATGAGTTACGTACTAATGTAAGGGTTATTGAACTTTGTGACAAGGCTATTGAGGTCAATTTCAATAATTGGCAGGCTTATCATGTAAAGGCACAAGCATTGATGAATTTGGAAAAATATGATGATGCAACTGAAGAATTAATCAAATCTCTTGCATTAAATGAAGAAAATTTGGATGCTTGGTTTGATGTTGCCAATTCATATAGATTAAACGGAGAATATAATGAGTCTTTAGATGTGTATAATACTATTTTAAAACGTGATGAAAAATCATTCAAAGCATTTAAAGGAAAAGCATTATGTTATGTTGGACTTGAAGATTATCAAAATGCAGATAATTTTTTCAAGAAGGCAAATTCCATTAAATCTCTAGATGATGAATCTCAAGAAATTTGGGATGAAATTAAGAAAAACAATTAAACTGTTTTTTTTAGCCTATAATGAAATCTTCATTATAGGTGCTCTTTTTGTTTAAGATTTTCATTTATTTTTTATATTTTGAATATTATTAAATTATATTAAATCACAACTGAATATTTTTTATAAATTTTTTTATTAAATTGTAAATTTTGAATAAAATTCATAAAATTTAAAAATGTTTGTTTATATAACTAATATTACAAAAAAATTTAGGTGAAAAAATGGCAAAAAATGCAATAATTACTGGTGGATCCAGAGGAATAGGTAAGGCAATGGCTTTGAAATTAGGTGAACTTGGATACAATGTAGCTATTAACTACAGAAGTGACTCATCTAAACAGTTAACTGAAGATTTAATTGAAGAAATCAAATCAGAATATGGTGTTGATGCTATTGCAGTACAAGCTGACGTAAGTAAATTCGAAGACTGTGAAAAATTAGTAAAAGCAACTGTGGATGCATTTGGTGAAGAAATCGATGCTTTAGTAAACAATGCAGGTATTACAAACAATTCCAACTTCATTGACTTACAGCCGGAAGATTATGAAAGAGTAATTAACACAAACCTGGTAAGTATGATGCACATGTGCCACTTATGCTTGCCTTATATGGTTGACCGTGAAACCGCAATTGTATGTACAGCATCTGTTGGTGGATTAACTGGCGTAATCAACCAAGCTGATTACTGTGCTGCAAAAACTGGAGTAATCGGTCTATGCAGAGCACTTGCTTTAGAATTTGCTCCAAGAAAAGTAAGAGTAAATGCTATTGCTCCTGGTATGATTATGACTGATATGTTACGCGGAGTAAACCAAGATGAATTAAATGCACTTGCAGCAACAATCCCTCTCGGACATATAGGTGAAGTGGAAGAAATTGCAGGAGCATTGGAATACATTTTAGGTGCAGGTTACCTTACTGGTCAAGTAATTTCTCCTAACGGTGGATTCGTATTACAATAAGGTTTTTTAACCTTATTTTTTTCTATTTTTTTTATATGATATTTTCTTTTGATTGGGTGTTTAAGGTATTGTAGTAATATCCTTTAAGCTTTAAAAGTTCTTCATGGCTTCAATGTTCGATAATTTCACTAATAGGAAACTCCCACTGTTGCAAAAGCAGAAATTGCAACCATCATGAGATTGCCACTCCAGTATCTATTATGTACTGAAGTTTGTGTTTTGGATACCAATGTTAACAATGTCTGCAGGGTATTGTGGTAAAGTCAAATCACAATAGGGGCCTGTATAAGCAGAAATGCGAATATTGCAAGGATTTGCTCAATCTTGTTTTTCAGTGGGGGTGATTAATTGTTTCATTAATAGATATTAGAGCTTTTGAATTAATAAATCTTTTAAAAAGGAATATAAAAATTTGTAATATTGCACAGTAATTTCTTCATTTAAGTCTGGAAAAGTTTAATATATTATGCATTATATATTATGAAATGAAGGTGAAGCTTAAAATGAACACGTATTCTTATTTTACGGATGGCGCAGCCACTATGGCTAAAGAAAATGGCAAATATTTGCGTAAAGAAGGGGGTTGGGCATTTATTTGTTTTAAAAATGGTCAAAGATTATCAAATCAAAGTGGTGGATGTAAGCTCACGACTAATAATGAAATGGAATTGTATGCAATCTATGCTGCTATGAGGGACTTTCTTCAAAGTTGTGTAAATGAGGACAATGTGGAAATATATACTGACAGTGGTTATTGCATTGGAATATTCACTCAATGGGCTAAAAATTGGGAAAAAAGAGGATGGAAGAAATCTGACAACAAACCGATTGAAAACCTTAAGTTAATCAAAGCAATTTGGAAGTTGATGGGCGATATTGAAAGTTTCAACTGTGAAATTTTGTTTGTTAAAGTTAAAGGTCATTCAAACAATGTTTTGAATAATGAAGCGGATGAATTGGCTGTCAAAGCCAAAATTGCTACTAAAAAAACAGGTAAAACAATTGGATATAATAATCAACCTGACCCTCTGCTTGGAACAAAATAATCAGATTAAAAGTTTGCAGAATTGAAATCTTTTTTCATAATATAATTGAACAATTTTTAGAATATATTTTTATATCATTGTCTATTTTTTACATAATTTTTTATATCTAAAATTTTTTAAAAAATATTTAAAAAAATGAAACATTTAAATATTACTTCGAATAATCTAAGATAAGAATTTAATTGAGGTGAAAAATTATGCGTAAAATTACTATTGCTATATTAGCTTTAATTGTAATCGGTATGTTAATTCCAGTTGGATTTTCAGCTGATTCTAATGTTGTAATAACTTATGGTGAGACAACTTATGCAAATTCAAATTATAAATCTGTTGTTGACAGCTTTTTTAAAAGCCAATCCAATTTGGATTTAAATAATGTGGGTTCAAAAATTATTACTGCAGATCAAGTAAATCAAATTTCAAGTTCAATTACTGGAAAATCATATGATTCAAGTCAAATACTTTCATCTGCATTAGTTAATCTAAACGATAATGAAAAACTTCAAGTAAGTGTTGATAAATCAAAAATCACTACAATTACTGGTGATATGTACATTTCAGCTTTAAAATCAGCAGGAATTACAAAAGGACATGTATATGTCACAAGTCCTGTTGAAGCTACTGGTGAATCTGCTCTTGCAGGTATCATGAATTCTTATGAGGAAGTGACTGATGTCAAAATTCCAGAAAAAGTAAAAGAAGCCGCAAATGATGAAATTTACACTCAAGCAAAAATTGTTAATAATTCAGATGTGAATGCTGATGATTTGTCTAAATTGGTTAGTGATGTAAAAGACCAAGTTTCAAGGGATAACGTAACTGACCATAATAGAATTGTAAATGTCATTAACAATCATGTTCAAAACAACAACATTAACATTACAAATTCCGACATTGAAAATTTAGCCAATTCTATTGAACAAGTGCAAAATGTACAAGGTGATGTAAACATTTACAAAGAAAAGGTTTCAGGAATTTTTAATGAAACTGGAAATGGTGGATTTTCATTAGATGGTATTTTAAATTGGTTTAAATCTTTCATAGGACAGATTTAACCCTTTTTCTTTTTTTCTTTGATTAAAGTTTTTATTATAATTTTAAATATTTTTCTTTAACTTATTTATATTTGAATAGTCATAAAGTAGTATTAATAATTATTTGGGAGGTGAAAATAATTGAGATATTTTAATGCAAAAAATTTATTAAAAATTTCATTAATTTCAGTACTTCTTATAATGTGTATAGGATCAATATATGCTGCTGATGCTAATGTTTCTTCAATCAATATTCATGATTCAATTCAAATTTCCAGTTCAAATGATTTTGATGATGATTTGGACTTAGATGATGATTCTGATTGGGATGATTTTGATGATTCTGATTTAGATGATGAGGATT
>R27__coassemble_311_pt1 | contig 34293 bp, 49 predicted proteins | sample R27__metabat2_low_PE_024 | metagenome-assembled genome bin R27
CCCCATTCAATATAATTAAAGAAAAAGACATTAGTTTATTGATACGGCATTATATGGTGGAAAAATTATTAAAAGATGAAATTAAAAAGCTTAGAAGTGTATACGAATAAAATTTTCTACTACTTATTTAACTATTTTATTAATACAATTATTCAAAATTATTCAATTAAATTAGTTAATCAAATAATCCAATAATAAATTTATTAATATAGTATATAAATCTTTTCATAATATCTGAGAGATATAAATCCGTTAAAATATAAATAACAAGTTATTTAAATTTAAAAAAATAAAAAACAAAAAATAAATGTCTTAAATTAAATATAAGCAAAATATAATTTATTATTAAAGAAAATAACGTCAATGCTTAAAAAAAGCAAAAAAGTTAATAGTCATGATTAATAATTATAAATATTAATAAAAAATCGAAAATTAATACAACTGAAAGAAAATCAAATATCATCTATTTTTTACAGAATTTCTGAAGAATTCACAAAAAATATAACAAAATATAAAAAATAAATATGAGAGAAATTATGCACTTCTCTCAAGAACAAAATCTGCAATGTTTTCAAGTACCTGTTTAGATGAAGAATCATCCAATATTTCGAGTACTTCTTTAGCTTTAACAACAGATTCTTGTGCCAAATTGCGAGCATATTCAATAGCTCCACAATTTGTTAAAATTTCAATTGCTTCATCTATCTCATCTTGAGAATTATTTTCATCTTTTAAGATTTCAAGCAACCTTCCTGAATCATCACTGGCCAAACCTTTGATTGCGATGATGGTCATTTTACCTTTGCCTATATCGGAACCGATTGGTTTACCTAATGTTTCTTCATCAGATGCCAAATCAAGATAATCATCCTGGATTTGGAAAGCAAGACCAATCAATCTTCCATATTCATACATAGCATCAATGACTTCATCATTTGCTCCACCCATAATAGCTCCAGCTTTAGTGGCAGCAGCAATTAAAGCACCGGTTTTTTTGAAAATCATTTCCATGTATTCATCTTCATTAACATCGAATCTTTCTTCAAATCCCATGTCCAATGCTTGACCTTCACAGATTTTAACACATGCATCAGCAACGGTAGCCAATGACTTGTTATTCTGTTCGGAAGTAGTGCCTTTAGAACAAACAATTATTTCAAATGCTTTTGAAAACAATGTATCTCCTGCGAGAATAGCTACGTCTTCACCCCATACCTTATGTACTGAAGGCATTCCTCTTCTCATATCATCATCATCCATGATATCATCATGAATAAGTGAAAATGTATGAATGAGTTCAATAGCAGCAGCAGACTTTAAAGCACTTTCACGATTTCCACCAACAGCTTCAGCAGTAATTAATGTTAAAGCAGGTCTAAGCATTTTACCGCCAGCTCTTGTTAAGTAAACTGAAGCCTCTCCAAGATTATCTGGAGTAATTGTAGATAATTCTTCTTCAATTGTTTTTGTAATATCTGTAGAATAACTTCCGAGTACTTCTTTTACATCACCCATTTAAATCCCTCACTTAACTTTTAAAAACTTGTGCTTGAGCATTTCTCAAGATATGAATATCATAACCAATTCTGTAACCTTCTTCCTCAGCAAGTTCAGCATATGCTGCAAGCATTGATAAATCTCCGTGTGCTGGAATGATATGTTGTGGTTTAAGCATACGCAAAAATTCTCTGTGATCTTCCCTTCCAGCGTGACCAGAAACGTGAGCATTAGGATAAATTCTTGCACCTTTTAATTTCAATCTCCTTTCCATGATATGCCTATTTGCAGCATTTGTTGGATTTGGAATGATAGGTGCTGAAATAATAATATTGTCTCCTTTTTTAATGTTAAATGGAGTTCTACTATTTGCAATTCTTGGAAGCAATGCATCAGGTTCACCTTGGTGTCCTGTTGTAACAAGCAAATAATTTGCCCTATCCTCATCAGCTTTCATTAAAGCTTTATTGACTGCTTTTGGAGAACCATATATACTTGCATTATTCGGCAATTTTAAAATGCCTAATTTTTGTGCAATACCACAGAAACGTTCCATGGACCTTCCAAGGAAAAATATTTCCCTGTGACTTTTTTTAGCAATGTCCGCAATTGCTTGGACACGTTCCACATGAGAAGAAAATGTGGTAACAATCATACCTGTCTTTTCATGCAACGGCCCTCTCATAACATCCTCAAGAATATTTCTTGCAATTCTTTCAGAATGTGTTTTAACTTCATCATAATTTTTTGCATTAGTTGTTTCGACAATTAAAGCAAGCACTCCTTTTCTACCCAATTCTCTTAATCTTTTATAATCAGGTGGTGGAGATACTTTTTGATGATTATCAAATTTAAAATCCAATGCATAAACAATAACTCCTTCCGAAGTATGTAAAACTGGAAATACTGCTTGAGGAATACTGTGTGTTGATTGAACAAATTCCAAAGTAATATCCTTAGAAAGTTTCAATTTACTTCCAGGATTTAATGGTCTGATAGGATTAGTTACCTTAAACTTACGTTCCCCTTTAATTTGTTTTTCGATTAATGCAGCAGTATATGGAGTTCCTATTAATGGAGCATCATACCTGTGAGCCAATTTGGCAACTGCACCAATGTGGTCTAAATGTCCGTGGGAAAATACGATACCTTTTACCTTTCCGTCAACATCTTTCATTAAAGTATCGTCAGGAATAACTCCCCTTTCAATTAAATCCAAACTATGCATTCTATCGATATCAGTATCTTCGTGCATACTAATTCTGTCAAGATGTATTCCCATATCAAATATAATTACATCCTCACCAATCTTAACAGCAGTCATGTTTTTTCCGACTTCCTGATATCCCCCAATAGCGATAACTTCTACGCTCATGTTTTATCTCCTTGAATAATTTTTTGTGTTTATACCTCTTTCACAAAGCCACTCCCTTGTTTTTCCGCGAATAACTAATTTAGATTGTTTCAATTCTTCAATGTTATTGGCGCCAACTAAAAACATGGCAATTCTTAGGGAATCATTGAACCTTTCAATAAATTTGTTTAATTGATCTTGAGATGCTGAATTTTTTAAGAATGGTAAAGCCATACCTACAGCATCAGCTCCAAGAGCAATAGCTTTAGCAGCTTCAAGACCTGTTCTGATACCTCCGGATGAAATAACCGGAACATTTACTGCATTAGTAACTTCAACTGTACTAATGGCAGTTGGAATTCCCCAATCCCAAAATACTTCACCCAAATATCTATCTTCAGCACGATATGTTTCAACAGCAGCCCAGCTTGTTCCGCCTGCACCTTCAATATCAATGAAATCCACACCTGCATCAACTAATGCCTTTGCAGATTCTCCAGATATTCCGCAACCTGTTTCTTTTGCAACAACTGGAATATCAACAGACTCAGTGATTTGATTAATCAAATCAAGATATCCTCTTGCATCCAAATCACCTTCCGGTTGAATGGATTCCTGAAGAGGATTGAGATGAATGGCCAAAATATCAGCATCTAAAATTTCCACTGCCTTTTCAGCCAAATTCAATTGAGGCGCACCGATATTACCTACAAGCAAACAGTCAGGAGCATTTTCCCTTACAACAGTATAAGTGTCTGCAAGTTCAGGATGTTCACAAGCTGCCCTTTGAGAGCCAACACCTAATGCAATACGATTATTTTCAGCAGCAATTGCTAACTGTTTATTTATATTTTTTGCAGCAGGATGTCCCCCAGTAATTGCTGTCATAAATAAAGGAGAGTTTAATTTTTTACCAAACACGGAAGTTGACAAATCAATTTCATTTTTATCAATTTCCGGCAGAACATTATGAATTAATTCAATGTCCTCAAATCCAGTAGTCTTATTTTTAAACTCAACATCATAATTTTCACAAATTAATAAATGCTCTAATTTTCTATCTGAAATCATATATTAATTTCCCCTTGAAATTACTGTCCCTTTCACTTTTTCATTTTCTAAAACCTTGAAAACATTATCTTCAACTTCAGCATTTATTATTTTAGATTCAATCCCTAAATCAGCCAAATATAAAAGTTCTTTAATTTTTCCAACCATACCACCAGTTACATCAACATTGGTTGTTCCTTCTAAAGTATCCAAATCATCTAAAGATGAAAATTTATCGAAAAAAATTGCGTCATCGTGTGTTTTAGGATTTTTATTGTAAACCCCATCAACATCAGTTCCCAAAACGACCATATCAGGGTTGAGATTTTTCGCCAAGTACTGAATGAGCTGATCACCAGAAATAACACAAATTTCCAACTCGTCATCCAAGACAACATCCCCATAAATAACAGGAATAAAACCTTTCTCTAAATATCTTTTAAAGCTATCAAGATTACCATCAGTGATTCTTTTATTAGTAGCCCTCATAAAACTAGAAGCCGGAATTGCTACTACAGGTAAGCCTTCATCAATGAAAGCTTCACAGATATACATATTTAATTTTTTAACGGCATTTTGAGTTTCACAGAAACCTATTCTTTTTTGAGGATACTCGGATTCGTCAAATTTTTCGCCAATCTTATATTTTTTAGCAGGTGGATGTCCAAAAGACCCAGCACCATGAACAATAATCAATTCCTTGAATGAATTGTCAAGTGAAGATTTAATCTCAGATGCTATTCTTTTAAGACTTTTAGTGTCGACTTCACTAACAGCATCCTTATTGGTTAAAATGCTTCCACCAATTTTTAAAATTATCATAAAATCACTTATAAAACCTAGAAGAAACTCCTTTTCGAGTAAATCTGATTTTTAATATATTATCATCACGAGCAATAGCATGTGCAACTTCATCAACTTTACCCGGACAAAGTGCAATAATACTACCTCCACCACCAGCTCCAGTAGTTTTAGAACCGATAGCTCCTGCTTCTCTTGCATTATAAACCATACGAGATAATTCCAATGTATTAACACCTAAAACATCTAAAAATCCATGATTAATATTCATCAATTCTCCAACTTTGTCAAAATCTCCTTTCAAAATAGCCTGTTTAGCATAATTGGTTAAATTACCCATTGCAGTAATGACAGGGTTTATGATTTTAGGATTTCTCATTTTTAAATTTTTTACATCCTTAACCATCTTTCCTGTGTTTCCGTGTTTAGTTGTGTATCCTACAACAAATGGAACATTAAATTTAGCGTTGATATGTTCGATTTTCTTATTTCTGGACAAGTAAACAATTCCACCATATGTAGAAACTAAAGTATCCAATGGGCTGGCCACGCCTTGAACGGCCTGTTCAACCATATGGGCATCATGAGCAAGAGATTTCTTATCAAAACGGATATTATGATACCTGTATAAAGCAGCAAGAGTAGCTACAGTAACTGCAGCAGATGATCCTAATCCAGAACCAATAGGAACATTTGATGATAATGTAATCTCAATTGGAGAGTGGTCGTGAGCTTTGTAAAGAGCTTCTAAAATATATCTAATAATACCTGGTTTTCCTTTTGTTAAAATGTATTTCTTATGACGTGTTAACAATTCAGCTTCAAAACCTATATCGGGAGCTTTAAAAACAGAACGATCATTGTTAGATTCTCTAATTGTTATATAAGCCCTTTTATTAACTGCACCTGCTATAGCAGGTTCTCCATAAACTACAGAGTGTTCACCAAATAAAATAGTTTTTGCGGGAGCAGAAGCTTTAGCTATCATAAATACACCTTATTTAAAAATGCCTGAAGCATAACCTACAACAGAGCTATAATCTCCGGTAACATCACCACTAGTTCTATAACCTAGAATTTCACAATCTTTCTTTCCAGACATTTTAGAAAGAGAAATTGCTGTCATTACCGGACCATAACCGCACATGGTAATGTTGAATTGTATAACTTCTTCAAAAAGTTTAAATTCATTCATTTCACTAATGTCATCTAAAACAAAACCATCCACCTTGTTTGCTTTTTCCTGATTGTTGAAATGAGACAAATCAGTACTTGCAATAATACAATAGGATTTACCCAACTTATTTCCAGCATCAAAAATTGATTTAGCCAAATCACTTGAAGCGGAAAATGTTTGAGAACCCATAGTAATCGGAACTATTTTGAAATCATTAGAGAAATATTGTAAAAATGGTAGCTGAACTTCAATACTGTGTTCACGAAGATGAGCATGAAAATCGGCAGATGCTATGTCTGATATAGAAATGATTTCATCCGCAAATTCACTGTCAACTTCAACATTACCAAAAGGGGTAATCCATTCTCCCTCATTGAAAACAGAAATTTCACTACCAAAACCTGTGTGGTTAGGACTCAAAATAATAAAAACTTCAGGAAAACCATTTTGAACTATTTTGCAATAGCCTTTAGCAGCTATTGCACCAGAATATTGATAACCTGCATGAGGAACCATAACATGAATAGGATAATCATTACCTTCAAAAGTGTTGAGATTAGGAACTTCCCCAGTCTCTAAAAAACAACTTTCAATTAGCTTTCTAAGCTCATTTGGATTATCTGGATAAAAAGCTCCAGCAACAGCAGGTTTTCTTAACATTTAACTCACTTAAAATTTAAGTTCAAAGTCAGTTGCATCAATATCCAAGTCACCGTCTTCAGGGAGATCTCCTCTTTCTCTTAAAATTTGTCTTGCAAGTAACCAGTAAACTAATGCGATAGCTTTTCTACCTTTGTTGTTTACAGGTACAGCAATATCAACAAAACTGAGTAAGTTTTCAGTATCACATAAAGCAACAACAGGAATTCCATTTTGTTTGGATTCTAAAACTGCTTGTGCATCAGATCTTGGGTCAGTTACAACAATGATTTTTGGTTCAATGAATTTTGCATAATTAGGATTAGTTAAAGTACCTGGGATGAATCTGCCTGGAATAGTTTTTGCACCAGTGATTTCACCGAATTTTTTAACAGGAGCTTGACCGTATTGACGGGTAGCCACTACTAAAATGTCTTCAGGGTCGTATTTTGCTAATAATTTTGCAATTTGTCTGATTCTTTCATCAGTTTTTTGAATATCTAATACATATAAACCGTCAGATCTAACTCTAAAAATGTATTTTTCCATATCGCTTGTTTTTTGTTGGGTTCCGATATGTAAACCTGCTGCTAAATAATTATCTAAATCAATTAAAAGTTCATCATTTACCATAATAACACCTCAATATATTTAATCATCATCTTCAATTTTTACACATTCATTTGGACATACGTCCATACATACTTCACAATAACTACATTCCTCAGGATCAACAATTACTATTTTGTCTCCTTCAAGAACTAAAACTTCCATAGGACAAACATCAGCACATTCTGCACAGTCTGCACCATCACATTTATCATAGTCAATAGTTACTTTAGCCATATAATAATCTCCTAAATTTAACTTAAAATGACCCCATTTTTGGATTAGGAAGTTCTTCTTCGATACGAATTAGCTCATTTAATTTAGCTATCCTTTCACCACCAATAGCCCCAGTTTTAATCATTGGTGAAGCAAAACCAACTGCCAAATGAGCAATGGTTTCATCAGTAGTTTCGCCAGATCTATGGGAAACAACAGGTACAATACCATTTTCCTTTGCTAATTTTACAGTAGCATAAGTTTCAGATAATGAACCTATTTGATTTGGTTTTATAATGATAGCGTTTGCAGCATTCATTTCAATGCCTTTGGCCAAAATATCCTTGTTTGTTACGAACAAGTCATCACCACAAACAAGACATTTGTTACCTACTTTTGCTGTTAATTGAGCGAATCCATCGAAATCGGACTCATCAAATGGGTCTTCAACATAAAACATGTTATATGTTTCAATAATATCTTTAACGAAATCAATCTGGTCTCCAGTATCCCTTTCAATATTATCCTGAGCATAAACATATTTCTGCTTATCCGCATCCCATAATTCGGAAGCAGCCATATCTAATGAAGGTCTAATTTCAATACCCAATTCATCAGCAACCTCTTCGCAAGCTTGAGCTTGAATCTCTAAAGCATCAGCATTAGTGATGTTTGGTACCCATCCCCCTTCATCTCCTTTTCCACCAGTGAAATTTGAATCTTTAATTTGAATTAATTCTTTTAATTTTTTATGAACGGATGCATTGGCAAAAATTGCATCACTGACATTGGTAGCACCGACAGGAACAACCAAGAATTCCTGAATATCAGGTGCATTAATTCCTGCATGTGCTCCTCCATTCATCATATTTCCCAATGGGAATGGTAATTCATTAACTAAATTTCCACCGATGTACTTATATAATGGCATGTTATAAGAGGAAGCCGCTGCCTTAGCTACAGCCATGGAAATAGCTACAGTTGTATTACCGCCAATAGCAGACAAATTGTCAGTTCCATCAATTTCTTTCAATACTTCATCAATGGTTTCCATATCTTCAGCATCCATACCAATGAGTTCAGAAGCTATGAAATCTTCCATTTCACTTACAACAGTATCTACTCCACCTTCAGGAAATGACACTACTTCTCTAGAACCTGTACTTGCTCCACTTGGTGCAGCAGCTCTACCGGAACTATTCCAAGTAATCACATCTACTTCAACAGTAGGGTTTCCTCTGCTGTCCAAAATCTTACGAACTTGGACATCTTCTATTATACTATTCAAAAAAAACACCTCAGTGCCCTTTAATTTATTACCATATAATCTATACTCTTTAAAAAATCAGTAAGTTTCTTTATAGAGTTATGTTGGTATTTTTTATTTTTTTTAAATAAATTATGAGAAGAAATAGAAAATATCTATTCATCTCTAATAACATCTAATGGTAAAACTCCAGCTTTAAGTTCTTCGTAAGCTATATCAATAGGATCTAAGGAGTCTTTAATATCCACTAATGGTTTGGCTCCCATAGATATTTGAATTGCTCTAGCTCCGAGAATTCTAGCTCTTTCAAACCTTGTTAATTTTTTTTCAACATCCATGAATATTACTTCCATTTTTAGGCATATATTTTACCAAGATTATATTTTTAATTAAAAAAATATCCCTACGAACTGAAAAATCTATTCCCAGGTTTCTACATGGGAAATTAACATTCTTCTGCAACAGTATCTGTTTAAACCTAAGTCATCCAAAACATCTTTTGACTTTTCACCTGCAGCTACTCTTTTATTATATTCATCAAAGTAAGCTGAAACAGGTTTTCCACAACTTAAACATCTTATAGGAATCATTTATATCATCTTTTTTAATTTAAATAAAATATAAAATTACAGAAAAGTAATTTATCTGTAACTTTTTTGTTTACGAGCTCTTGCTCCAGGACCACCATATTTTTTAGGTTCAGAACGTCTTGGGTCACCTACTAACATGGTTCTGTCATATTGAATGAATTTTTCTTTTAAATCCATGTCTTGAGACCATTGTACAAGTCCTTTAGCAATAACCATACGTGCAGCTTCAGCTTGACCCATTACTCCTCCACCAAAAACACGGATATTAATATCCACTTCATTAGCTAAATCTCCAGCTAAAGTTAATGGTTCTTGTAATTTTAAGTTAGCAAGCTCTGGAGAATAAAGTTCTAAAGGAATTCTGTTAATTCTAACTTTACCGGTTCCTTCTTGAACAGTACCTCTTGCGATAGCTGTTTTACGTTTTCCACTTGTATGAATAACTTTAACCATAATCACACATCCATTTATCTAAAAGGTAGCTCCTAAAAGTTTGGAGATTTCTCCTAATTCGATACCTTTTTTAATATTTTTGTATTCTGCTTCAGGAACTGCAGTGAGTTCAGCATCTGCATATTCTGCAGGTACACCAACAAAAGCTTTTAATCCTTTGTATGCGGTTTTACCTTTGGATTTTTTGAAAGGTAACATTCCTCTTACAGTTCTTCTAAATATATCATCTGGTCTTCTAGGATATTTAGGACCTAAGTCACGAGGGTTAGAAATACTTGCCCTGTCGACTCTTTGTTTGTATTTAGCATAAGCCCATTCTTTATTACCAGTTAACATAATTTTTTCAGCATTAAGAATTACTACTTCTTCGCCTTCTAAAAGATTTTTACTAGTTACACTAGCTAATCTTCCTAAAACGCATCCTTCTCCATCAATAATCATAATAACACCCTATTTATTCCATGATCCTAATGTTTGATCCTTTAGGATTTGATTCGATTATCTCGTCAATTGAGATGCATTCTCCACCAGCACTTTTGATTTTTTCTTGTGCTTTAGCTGAGAATTTTAATGCTACTACATCTACTTTTTCTGTTAAATCACCATTTGATAAAACTTTTCCCGGTACTAAAACAGTTTCACCTGCTTCAGCGTATCTTGCAATATCAGATAAATTTACTTCAGCAGTTCTTCTGTTAGACCTAGAAAGTTTATCTGCAACATCTTTCCAAATAGCTGCATCTTCACTTTTTGATTGTTTATTAAGTTTATTAATAAGTTCAATAAGGTTAGGATTAGTTTTGATAATTTTCTTAACCATTATTTACTTCCTCCTTCTTCACTAAATCTGATAAATTTTTCTGCTTTTTCACCTAATTTGTCACAAGCTTTTAATAAAACTTCTTTAGGAGGCATTGATCCATCAGTTTCGATTCTAAATATGAAATCATTTTCACGATACCCTACATTAATATAACCATTAGAAGAAGCCCTTACACAGCTTTTACACATAGTACAGTTTTCAATGTCTAAAATCTTAATATGTTTTGATTTCCTATCAGATTTTAAAACACCTCTTGGACATGCCAATGCACAGTCGTAATCAACTTCCTTATCTTCATCAAAGGTTATTTCAGGATACTGTTTGTATGCACATACAGTAGTAGGCATCCATTTAGCATGTTCTTTTCCATATCCTACTTTTGCAACAGCTTCAATATCTAGCACTTCACCATCTTTGAGTTTTACTAACGGAATAGTATCGTATACTGGTTTAATTGTTTCGTCTGAAGATATTAAATCCTTAGAATAAACTACTTTAGGTCCAACTTCATTTAACTTGAATATAACACCTTTTTTAAGATTATCTGCCCAGGAATCAGTTTCTTCATTGTATTCCCAACCATCATCTTCAGGTAAAGGCAAACCTTCAATTGCTTCAATATTGGAAACTAAAGGAGTTAAACCAAGTCTATGAGCAAGCACCTCATTAAACATAGCAGAATCATTTCTTACAATGTTTACATCTTCAATAGCTATTTTAGGTACATTAACCATTGCACATCTTCTAATAGCATTAATAAATGGTACTTCTGCATCACGAACAATGAATACAATTTCATCATCGCTTTGACTTTTAATTTCTATCTCCATATTAAACCCTTCCACTTAGACTCTTCTTCCTCTTTTACCACCAGGTCTTCCAGTACCATCGTGAGGAATAGGAGTGATATCTTCTATCTTACCTATTTTAATTCCAGCTCTTGCTAAAGCACGAATAGTAGCTTGTGCACCAGGTCCTGGACTTCTAGGTCCATTTCCACCAGGAGCTCTTACTTTAATATGTAATCCTACAAATCCTTTTTCTTTAGCATCATCAGCTATTCTGGTTGCTGCAGCCATAGCTGCGAAAGGTGAAGCTTGTTGTCTGTCTGCACGAACAACTTTTCCACCGGACCATTGTGAAATAGTTTCAGCACCAGTAATATCTGTTACAGTAATAATAGTGTTATTGAATGATGAGTAAATATTAGCTATACCCCATTTTTCATCTTTTGCCATAATTACACCCTTTATTCTTCTGTATTAGCTTTATCATCCTTATTTTTGTTGTACTCTTCAATTTGTTTTGCTACAGGTGAAGAACGGTAGAAACCGATTTCATCTTCTTGACCTTTCAATACTACATAACTTGGTGAATTGATTTTTTTACCGTTTAAAGTTATGTGACCGTGTACAACAAACATTCTTGCTTCTTTAGGAGTACGAGCTAAACCTTTTTTATATACAATAGTTTGTAATCTTCTTCTTAAGATATCTTCAACATTTAAATCTAAAATATCTTCAAGAGCAGCACCTTCTGGCAAAACACCGGTTCTAGCTAAGTGTCCTAATAATTCTAATTTTTCTTCTTGCATTTGATCAGCGGAAAAACCAAGTAAGTATCTTGCTTCCCTACTGTATCTTCTGACTAAAGTATCAGCTTTCCAAATCTCTTTTTTGTTTTTTAAACCATATTTAGTCATTAATTTATTTTCATTTTTAATTCTTTCTGCATTCCAAGGATGAGGTGGTGTATTATACTTTTTCCTTGATTTTCTAGGTTGTCCCATTAAAACATCTCCTTATAAAATTGAATTCAAAATAAATTTATAAAAAAAGTTCATGCCTATCCACGTGAACGTTTTACACCAACTGAAGAACTTTTTCTGAAAGTAGATTTGGTTCTTTGACCTCTAACAGGTAAACCAACTTCGTGTCTTCTACCTTTGTAACTTCTGGTCTTTTTCATCCTGTTTAAATCATCTCTTAAAGTCATGTCAAGATCAGATTCAATTAAATGAATATCGTCACCAGTTTCGTAATCTTCTCTTCTGTTTAACATCCATGATGGAATGTCAAATTTCTGAGGATTTTCTAAAATTTCTTCAATTCTTAAAACATCTTCGTCAGCAATGTATCCAATTTTAGATTCTAAATCTAAGTCTAAAGTACGGCACATAGTTTTAGATAAAGATATTCCAACACCTTTAATTTCGGTTAAAGCTTGTTCAATGGTTTTATTACCACTTACATCCTTTCTTGAAATACGCACTAAGTGCTTAAATTCGTCTTCCATTAAATAACCTCCATTTATAGAGCGAACCTACGAGACGTAAAATATAGATTCGAATGTTTTGAATTTCTCAAAACACAGTTCTTTCAACAATGTAAAACTTAGCTTAAATAAACTAAGAGTGCAAAAATATCAGTTTAACAAGTATTTTCAATAAAACAAAAAAACTAAGTTAAAAACTAATAAACGCCGAGACTGGGATTTGAACCCAGGAGGGCGGAATGCCCACGAGATTTCCAGTCTCGCGCCTTACCAGGCTAGACTATCTCGGCATAAAATAGCTAGCAAATACTTGCACATCACATTATCTAGAATAACATGATAACATAATATATTTACTTTAACATATATAAAGGTATTGCTTAAAGATGCTATTTTTTAGATATTTTAAAAATAATGAAAAATTAAATTGGAGTGAAGAAATGGAACTAGAATGCTCCACCTCCACCACCTCCAGATCCTCCGCCAAATCCACCGAAGCCACCTGAACCTGATGAAGGATTTGCTGCAGATTCACTTGTCTTAAATGCCTGACTAAATACATAATATCCCCCATAATAATGATACAGGAAGATGCCATCATCATAATCTGAAATATCCGGCACATGCATTTTCATGGATTTGAAAACATTGTCTGCTACTCCAAGAGCAGTACCATAAATCAAGTATTTTTTCCAAATGACTATTGATTCGGGGGGGTGTTCTTTAATTAAACTGTTATCCTTTAAAAATTTCTTAAAGTTTGACCATTTAAGATAGAATAGCCGACCTTCTTTTGTCCATCTTCCAAATATGTCTTCAGGAACAAACATCAAAGCCAATGAAAAGACTATCAAGAATCCGCCGCCCAAGATTGAAATATAGCCGTTTCCAAGTTCAGTTAAAAATCCCAAAATAGCCATAACAACTCCAAAAGCAAGGCCTAAAAATCCCATAGCGGATATTAATGTAGAACCTCTGCCATCAAAGTATTCAGACCGTTTACTACTGCTATCATTTTTGACATGGTCTGCCCAGGTGTTGTAATCCTCCTGGAAACTTTTTGCATTATGCTGTGAAGACAATTTACCATTTAAAGAGGATAAATTAAGAATTTCATTTTCAGCAAATGGATACAATGCATTAACAAGACTTTTTTCACTCAAAGACAAATCTGCATTGTCAACATTGCTGAAATCTATTAACAGAATTTTCTTCTCTGAATCCATGTTTTCCTGTGTTTTCATCCGGAGATCTCCCCTGTCAATGAGATTCATGATAGATGCCTGAAATCCTTTCATATTGGGCTTTCCAATTGAATCCTTATTGTCTATAAGTGCATTAATTATCTCCGGAGAATCATTTGAAGGCAATTCTCTTTCATATATTCCATCATAATCAACTTTAGGTTCCCTACCATATTTCAAATATGTAAAAACGGCTCCAATTGGACTTAAGAGAGACAATAACCCTAAAATCAAATATGCAGTATTCCAAAAGTTCCTGCTGCTTATGCTGTCATTTAAATTTTTAAGAATCATATCTTTACCATCTTCATTAACATGCTTTGCATAAGTTGCATCATTGAAATCTGTTAAAGGCATCAGGATAAGTGCTTCATATATTTCACCACTAGGAATGGAAGTGGTTTCAGCAATAATGGTAGTTCCATTTGAATTTTTGTTAACCGTGTATTCATCAGGGTTTAAAAAGTAAGTGTTGTTTTTATTGCCCGGAAGAGTGATTGATGTTATTACACTACCGACCCCTACATCCCATTCATCTCCCCAGATTTTATATTGAAGAGCACCTACATCATTAAATAATGTTACAACATTTTTCATATCATAACTGATGAAAACAGATACTGAACAATCATGGATTTTTTTAGTGTGTGCCTCATCAGCATATAAATATATCTTAAGGTGCTTTTTTCCGTTCTCATCGCTTTGTTTAAGAACAGGATGTGCTCCGATAGCCGATACTTTAATATTGTCAATGCTTTCACCGGATTTTAGAGGAATATCCCTATAAACACCATTATAAGTTCCCTTAAAACTATAATCAAACTGCTCGTCTACATGAAGCAATCCATTACTTGCGACGGTCAAATCTATGAAAGCCTGATCAATTGTATAACTTTTATCATCAGCAGACACGCTAGAGACTGCTAAAAATAAAATAAAGAAAAGTAGAATTATAGGAAATATTTTTTTCATATCCATAATATCAAAAAATTAAAATAGAAGAGAAGCTAAAATGCTCCTCCACCTCCACCATCGAATCCTCCGCCACCGAAGTCATCGAAACCACCGAAATCAAATGAATCGGATGATGAAGAGTCACCCATATGATCGCCGATATAATATGCATTATGCATCATATAATATCCGCCATAGTTATGATATAAGAAAATACCATCATTATAATCATAAATATCCGGCATTTGCAACTTCATGGCATCATAAACCTTGTCTGCTACTCCGAGAGCTGCACCATAAATCAAGTACTTTTTCCAAATGACAATTGATTCTGGAGGGTGTTCTTTAATTAAACTGTTATCTTGCAAGAACTTCTTAAAGTTTGACCATCTAAGATAGAATAGTCTGCCTTTTTCTGTCCATTGTCCAAAAACACTTTCCGGAATAAACAGCAAAATTATTGAAAATGCAACTAAAGCGATTCCAGCAACAAGTGTTGTAAGCGTATGAGTTCCTCCAAAGAAAAATCCGATAGCGGCAATTGCAATACCTACAACAATTCCAAGAACGGCAAGTCCAAACATTTGTGATGAACCAGTATCGTTAAAGTATGTTTCAACACCATTATCATCAAGTTCAAAAATGACATGGCTTTGCCAATTTTTAATCTGGTCTGCAAACCATCCTGCATTGAAACTATTCTGCAATGTATCGTTTAAAGTGGATAAATTTAATGTACCATCATCAGCAAAGTTTTCTAAAGTATCGAATACGATTGTTTCACTGTCACTCAATTCATTTTTTGAATCGTAATTGAATGTTAAAAACAAATCATGAGTCTCTGTTTCACTGTTTTCCTTTGAGTATAGGTCAAGGACTTTCCTATCAATCAGACTTAAAATTGTCGCTTCAAATCCTTTCATATTCGGATTTCCAATATCGCTTTTATTATCAACAAGTGCATTTACAACAGCAGGAGAATCATCCGTAGGCAATTCCCTTTCATATATACCATCATAATCAACTTTAGGTTCCCTACCATGTCTCAAATATATAATTATTGCACCGATTGGACTTAAGAATGGTATGAACGTTAAAAATGACAATATGGAATTCCAAAATCTTTCACCATTCAAACTGTCATTAATGCTTTTAAGAACTTGTTCCTTACCATTTTCATTCAAATGTCTGGCATAACTTGCATTGTTAAAATCGTCCACAGGCATTAAAAGAACAAAACCACATACCTTATCATCAGGAATGCTGTTAGTAGTGGCTGTAATCAGGTTTCCATCTGTATTATTGGATTTTATCAAATCGGAAGGTGTGAAGTAGATTTCATTGTTTTTATTTCCAGGAGCATGGATTTTTAAATCGATACCTCCAACGCCAGTATCCCAATTTTTACCCCACATATTGTATTGGAGAAGTCCTGTATCATTATACAATGTTACAACACCAGAAAAATCATAATTTAAAGTAACCTTAACCTCACAATCCTTTATCTTTTTAGTGAGGGCTGCATCGGAATACAGGTTTATCACAAGGTGTTTTTTACCATCCTGATCTTCTTGTTTTAAAACGGGATATGCCCCATCAGCAGTTACCTTAATATTGGAAATATTTTGACCGTCCCGAATGGTAATGTCCCTATAGACTCCTGAAAATTCACCATCAAAAGAGTACTGAAATGTCTCATTTACATGAAGCAAACCATTACTTCCAACAGTCAAATCAATCCATGAATGTTCAATAGAATAACTACGGTCTTCTGCTGAAACAAGAGAAATTGCTGAAATTAATATTAGGAATAAAAAAATTATCCCCAATACCCTTCTATTATTCATATAAACCTCTTAATTAAAATTTAACTTCTGGCACTTCACGGTCACTTGCAGGTGCTTCAAAGAATTCTGCTTCTTCAAAATGAAACAATTTTGCAAAAATATTGCTTGGGAATGTTTGGCATGCATTATTATATTTTAAAACAACATCATTATAGAATTGTCTTGCATATGAAATTTTATCTTCAGTATCAGATAATTCAGCTTGCAATTGTTGGAAATTGCTATTTGCTTTTAAGTCAGGGTAACTTTCAGCAACAGCAAATAAAGATTTCAATGCACCAGTTAATTGGTTATCTGCAGCACTGACTTCTTCAACACCATTTGCATTCATGACTCCTGCTCTTGCTTTTGTAACTTCTTCAAGAACGCCTTTTTCATGAGCAGCATATCCTTTCACGGTTTCAACAAGATTAGGTATTAAATCATTTCTTCTTTTGAGTTGAACATCAATTTGTGAATAACTGTTTTTTACTCGATTTCTTAGATTAACAAGATTATTATACAAATGTACAATTGTAATTAAAATAAACAAGATAATTACAACAAGTATTATTATAAATAGTAAACTCATTTAAAATCACCTAGTATATTATTTGACTTTATAAAAAATAAATGTTGTTATAATGAAAAAAAGTAAATAATATTTTAATAGCAGTCTAATTTAATGCATGCAAATAAACTAATTCACCCAATTTGCAAGATAAGTTCTTAACATACATTAAATAGGCACGCAATGGGAAAATCATTTCCAAAATCTTGGATAAGTATCAGGTTTCATGAACACTTTAGAAACATTTACTGCAAAACCAGAATCAGCTTCCAAAATTTCATTTGAATTTAATAAGGAATTACCTGCACCAACTAACTCGCCTTTAAGAGTTTCAATAGCCACAATATCATTTTTTTGAATATTATCTGCCAAAGAAACAATTCCACCATTTGCCAAATCAGCACCATGACAAACTGCATCTACTGCTGAATCTTTAATGATGATTTTCGGCAAGTAATCAGCAGCCCTTTCCATCGGCATAATAGCTTCGCGCAAGAATGATTCATCGCCATCCTCTTTCCAAAAATGATAAGCATCAGTAACATCCTGCAATGTGACCAGGTTATTCTTTTCTGTAAATGAACCTACCTGTGTTCTTCTAAGTTCAGCCATATGAGCTCCAACACCTAATGCCTCACCTATATTATGACAATATGTCCTGACATAGGTTCCTGCTTCACAGCCTATTCTAAAAAGGACATCTCTACCTTCTATTTCATAAATGGTTGAATAGTAAATATTACGAGTTCTCATTTCCCGTTTAACCGCTGATTTAACAGGAGGCAATTGGAAAATCTTTCCTGTAAACTCTGCAAAAACTTCACGAATCTTTTCTTCTGAAACATCCTGATGAAATGTTAGTAAACAAACATATTCCTTTGGAGCTGTTAAAAGCAATTGAATTGCTCGAGTTGCATCGTTCAAGCCAACAGGCAATATTCCAGTCACTTTAGGATCTAATGTACCGCCGTGACCTGATTTTTCCAGGTTTAAAATTCGTTTAATCCAAGAGTCAATTTCATGAGATGTTGGACCAGACGGTTTATCCAAATTAATTACTCCTTGAGATATATAATCAGTAATTTCCCTTTCTTCAGGCTTACAGCCAAATTCAGGATTGGAAAAACTTTTAGATTTAGTAACCATGTTAAATTTCATGAAAAAAACCCTTAAAAAAATAGTAAATAAAAAAAGATATGAATAATATTTGAATTATTCATTTAGATTTATAAGTCAGCTAAAGCTGCTTTGATAGAATCAATATCGCCAGAAACATCGATAGAATCTTCAGTTGGTTCTAAGTGAGCAATGTTACATCTTCTGTTTTTAACAGCTTCACCAACAACTTCTACAAAGTTTTCATCGATAATTTCAACGATTGCACATTTTTCGCCAGCTTCTCTACCAGCGATTTTAACACATACTCTACCTACTTCGATTGATGCCATTTATATCACCTTTAATGTTTGAATAATGATTTCAGATACTTTTTCAGGATTGAAAGTACCAGTATTTATAACTATATCATAGACATCCATATTAGAAATGTCTATATTATGGATTTCCATGTATCTTAAAGCTTCACTTTTCTCACGAACAATGATTTCGTTTTTAGCCACTTCAACAGATTTATTTTCCCTATCTGATATCCTTTTGGAACGGACATCAAATGGAGTCACTAAACAAATCTTCAAATCAGCATTATCAACAAAAAATGCTGATAGTCTCCCTTCAATTATAAGATTTTCTGCTTCTTTGGCTTTTAAAGCTTGCCTTTTATCAATTTCTTTATCAATATCATCATTACCTTCAGCAAACTCACTAAATTCAAGAACACTCATACCCCTTTCTGCCGCCATTTCTCTAAATACAAAACCTGCAGAAATATATGGAATATCTAACTTTTTACTGAGAAGCTCAGCAGTAGTTGTAGTTCCAGTTCCAGCTAATCCGCCAATAGTAATAATCATTATTTTCTAGCCTCGTTTTTGAAAATTTTACGAGCACAACTTGAGCATAAGTACCCACCATATGGACGGTTAGGTCTTTTAGCTGTTTTTGATAATTTTCCAATTTCATATGGACGTCCGCGAGGAACACCATGTAAGACTTTACCACATTCAGCACAAACATGCTTAGATGGTTTTTTCTTTTTATATCTTAAAACATTATCTCCACCAGGAGTGTTTTTATGAATTCTTTTATATGATCTTGATCTAAACCTATTTTCAGGCATTTAATCACCTAATAATTAATTTAATAAAATTTAATAATTGTGTAATAGCGTATTCAATATAGAATACTACAATATATCTTTTTCATCATTAATAAATGTATGTTTAAAAGGTTGATTTAGAACCCTTGTTTGAATCCTAAGAATTTTCTTATTATTTGACTCATACCAAAAGTACATATCATATACCATAATAACCAACCAATACCGTATGGAATTGTTGCTTTACCACCATATAAAAATTGACCAATAAAATGCCAAACAGGAGTTAAAGTAACCCAGTATACAGTTTTAGGTAAAATAATAACTAAGTCATGAATTGATGAAGTTCTCATCCAGAAGAAAATCAAAATAATTGGAACAAAAGTTACAATCATAGGTTTGAATTGACTGGACATCATTTTACTTTGCATTTGCATCATGTCAGACTGTTGAGCCTGAAGTTCAGCAACTCTTTTGCCATCTCCCTTCTTTTGAGCTTCTCTAAGTTCACTTTGGAATTCTTTCATTTTTGCTTGCACATCATTCATCTCATCCTGATCGACCAGATATTTATTTGCAATTGTTGTAATTAATGAAACGATAAATGCAATTATCAATACAGTCAAAGCAGGATTAGCCGGATTCGGGTCCATAGCGAGAATTGGATTGAAAACTGAATTCAATGCTTCATAAATCATTCCCCATATATCAACCATAATTAATCCCCTATAAATTTAATACATCAACTAATTTTGAAACTGAAGAATTTAAATGATTGTCATGATTTTCAACAATTTTAACAGTAGCGCCTGTTAAAGTAGCATAAGCCATAGAAGTAGCTCTGTTCATTTGTTGGTGTAAATCAATTTCTTTAGCTTTTTGAACATCTCTAACACGTGTATCATCATTTAATCTTCTGTAAATGATTTCATCAGGATTAGCTTCAATTAATATAAAGCGATCTGGTTGTAATTGTTCTAAAACCCAAATTGGTAAACCTGGTAAAAAACCAGATGGAGTGTTAATGGTACAATGGGTGTCGACAATAACATTATCATTTTCAGATCTTCTTTTTATTTCTTTAGCAGCTTCAGCTTGAATTTCCTTTTGAGTTTCAGCCGGTAATTTCCTTAAAGAATCTCTATCTTCAACAATTTTTCTTTCAATTGCTATTTCAGTCATTATGTCACCATAGTTTAAGTGGACATAATCAACTTCTTCAAGTGCTTTTTTAAGCAATGTTGTACTTCCAGAACCTGGAATACCTGTTAATACTACTAATTTCAATTTAATCCCTCACATATTAATATGAATAAGTTTAGGAGAATTAATCTCCTCCTAAAACTTTTCTAAGAATTGGATTTGCAGACATAAGTTGTTCTTCTGCCATTTCTTCATAAAGCTTATGAATAATACCTACAGTAAGTAAAACACCAGTACCTCCACCTAAAGCACCGGTTAAATCTGCAAGGAAAGCAATAAGACCTACATATATACCACTGATAATGGTAAGTGCAGGAATATACTTTTTCAATATTTTATATAACTGACGTTTACTGCTTCTAAAACCAGGTATCTGAATACCTGAATTGTAAAGCTGTTCAGAAATCTTTTTAGCATTTAATCCGCTGATTTCTACCCAAAGATATGAGAATAACATACAGAATCCAATGAAAAATATTGCATATACAATTACATGGATTGGTTCTGTTACAAACATGTACCATTTAGGTGTTGAAAGCAACCATGCAATCCCATCAACAGGTTTACCCGCATCAATGTGACCAAAAATTGGAATTCCAATTTTTTGGAAAAGGTTTGCGAACAAAGTTACGTTTACAAGTAATGCACTTGTCAAAATAACTGGCATGTTACTTGAGTAAACAAATTTTAATGGATATTTACCAACAGATCCTCTGATTCTTCCGTGACCTCTTACACTACCATGAGAAATAGGAATTTCCACTCTCATAGCTTCACCATAAAGAACAACTAAGAAAACTACAATAGTTGCGATTAATGGAATCAATATAATAAAGTCATAAACTCCAGTAGTAGCCTGTTGTATGAATTTTGGAATAATACCTGCAAACAAACCATCGGTACCGTTCAATATACTGAATGTACCAACAATAATAGTTTGACATACACCTGCTGCAATGAATAATCCTATCCCACTTCCGAATCCCCATTTGGATACGACTTCATCGAGATAGATAATAACCAATGCACCAATAACCAATTGGAAAATCAATATTAATGTATATGAACTGTCCATTGGTGAAATGTTACCAGTAAACACTAACACACTAGCTTCAAAAATTGTAAAAAGAATTGATAAAAGCTTTTGTGTAGCTTGGAACTGGGATTTATCTTTATGGGAGGACAAATCTAAATCCAAAAGATTTGAACCAACTAATAATTGCAAAACAATTGAAGCAGTAACAATCGGTCCAATTCCTAAAGTAAGAATAGAACCAAATGAACCTGCCATTACAGCTCTCACTTGAGCAAAGTTATCTATTGCCCCAGGAGCAACACCATATAATGGAATTAAAGTCAATATAAAATATAATACTAAAACAAGAGCAGTCCATTTAAGTTTTTCATTAAAGTCTTCTCTGTGAACAGGGGATTTTACTTCAGGAATGAACTTAAATATTGGCTCTAAAACTTCTAGTGCTGACATTTTATTCCTCTATATAATAAAAGAAAAAAAAGCTATAATTCTATAGCTTCTCCTCCTACTTCTTCAATTTTTTCAATAGCGGAAGCTGAAAATTGTGGTGCTGAAATTTTGAAAGTTTTGGTTATTTTTCCTTTACCTAAAACTTTATCATAACCTAAATCAGTAACATCAATAACAATAGCGTCACCTTCTTTAGATGCTAATCCTTTAGCAATTAAATTTTCAGCTTGCTCTTCTAAATAAATTAGATTAACTGCGCTAATTTTTTTAATCATTTTTTGAGGTCTTTTAAAACCATGTTTACCAAAGTGGTCAGGGTCATGGATTACAGTCCAGGTCCAGTGTTGTTTGCCCATACCTGCTTTACCTTTTCCACCTTTGTTACCTGCACCTCTACGTTTTTTGGTACAGCCTCCACCGTTGGATCTAGAACCTCTTTGTTTGTTAATTTTACGTTTTGTTCTAATCATATTACACACCCGATTTAAAGCATTCTTATTGCAAGGTCTTTAATTTCTTCTCCCCTGTAACCTAAAGATCCACCTTCGTTAATGGATAAACGAATATCTTCATATCCTTTTCTTGGAGGGTGTAAACGGAATACAGGTTTAATACCGACATCAGCTAATTTTACTTCAGAATTAATTAAAGCTTCAGCTAATTCTGCAATGTTGTTATAATCAGAATTTTCTGCAACATACTCATCAGTAACTTTGTTGTTACCTGGGAGTCTACCTCTTTTAGCGATGATTTTAGCTAAAAGTTCAGCATCAATTTCTCCCCAAGTAATGTAATCCTTAGCTTTTTGAAGCATACCTTCGTAACTAGGATTTTCTTCAACTAAAACTGCATGGCTGATTCTGTTAAGTCTTAACATATCTAAGGTGTCTGCAACATTTTGAATAACACCAGTAGTTCCTCTAATTCTAATAACTAAAAACATAGTAATCACCAATTAGTAGTTAACTCCCATTTTTTTGAGGTCTTCTTTAGAAGCTTTAACATTACTTAATTCTTTTAAAGCGTCGAATACTGCATTAGCAAAGTTGACAGTAGTTTGAGTTTGACCGAAAGTTTGAGACCATACATCATGAATACCAGCAAGTTTTAAGATAGTTTTACCAACATCACCAACTACTAAACCTACACCTGCAGGAGCTGGCATTAAAGTAACACTTACACTACTGGTTTTACCTTGTACTTTGAAAGGTACGGTGTGTTCTCTTCCACAAACACAACCCCAGTCTCCACAACCTCTTCTAACTTTAATAATGTTATATTTAGCATTATCAACAGCTTTTCTGATTGCAGGACCAACCTCTTTAGCTTTACCTTGGCCTAAACCAACATATCCATCCTTGTTACCTACAGCAACAATTACTCTGAAATTAACTTTTCTACCAGATTTATGCATCCTTTGAACTAAGTTAACATCCATTACTTCTTCTTCTAAATCCGGAATTAAGGCATCGACTATTTCTAATTCCATGATTGGAAGACCTTTTTCAAAAATTTCATCGATATCAGTAATGGTACCGTCTTTAACTAATCTGCCCATTTTAGTTTTAGGTTCCCATTCATCAATATTAAAACTCATAGTTATTCCTCTGCCTCATCAATATTCTTAATAGTTTCATCAAAGTTTTCTGGTAAATCTACAGGATTGAGACCTCTTTCGAAATACTTTGAGAATTTTTTATTAACTTCGTCATCATCTAAAGATTCAGCGTAATTAGCAATATGTTCTCCTCTGATACGTTCATCTTCTGGGAAAATGAAATCTCCGTGAGGAACATCTAAACCAGCATCAACTGCACCTTTAAGAGCAGCGAATACTTTAGATCCTTTGATTGGTGATTTTAAACCAATGTCTAAAATTGCACTTTCTACACCGTTTGCTAATGCTCTTTTAGCACAAAGATATGCGGTTAAGTAGAAAGATGAAAGATTACCTGTGCTTCCTAAATATCCATATTTAGCTAATTGTTTACTTACAGCAGAAGCAACAGTGATGTCTCCTTCAGGAGCATAATTAATTACTTGAACAGTTGCATGAGAATTTGAAACTCTAACAACTAAACGGGATTTGTCATAGTCGACTAATTTTAATCTAGCTGCATAATCAGTTTTTCCTTCTCTTCTTCTTCTGAATGCTACTTTATAATTAGTTCCTTGTGCCATGCTTATTCCTCTCCTTTAATTAAATCATGGTCACGGGCGTAGTTTCTCATGTAAGATTTACTTCTAAATGCGCCACCCTTAGCCATTTTGTATAATTTACGATAGGTAGTAGCATCAATTACTTCTTCATCACGCATTTCTTTAAGGTCTTTTCTTAAAGCCCTGATAGTAGTCATCCATGCTTTTTTCTTAGGAGTACGTGCTTTTTTAGCCCCTTTTACGCTACCTCTACCTTTTCTTTTACCTTTTGCTTTTTGTTCTTTAATTTTTTTAGATCTGTAGCTACTAATACCTTTTTGAGGTTTTGCTTTAATAGCTCCATCATTAATTAACTGCTTTACACCTTCTCTAGTAATTGCCATAGATACTTCTTCTAATCTTTCTGGATCAATCCATACACGATTAAGACCTACTTTGAGTATACTAGCAGCTAATCTTTTTTGAGTTGTAAGATTCATGTATATAATCCTCCATTTAGATAAATAATCTAAATTCCCATTTATTTTAACTAGTCAAATCAATTCAAATAAAAGCCCCGGAATTGATTCGACTTATAAATATGATTTATTTGTTTAAAACTTTAATTCCGAGTTCTGATGCTTTTTCTAACATCAAAGCTTTTTTCCTTTTACCAATAGAAGCACTTATTCTTGCAGCATCTGATGCTGGATCTAAGTCTTCTAATTCTTGCATATTGTGAACAAGAACATCATTATATCCTGAAGGGTGTAAGTCCCTTATTGCTCTAGGGGTTCTGTAACCAATAGCTGGCATGTCAGGTTTACCTGCTTCATATCTTCTCATTTTACTGGTTTTACCTCTAGGGCGTCTCCATTTGATTCCAAGTTTTTTATAACGAGCATATTCTTGTCTTTTAAATCTTTTGTTAGCCATTTAAATCACCAAATTTATTCTTTGCTAGTTAAGTATATTCCGTCTTGGAATACTCTAGGATCTCTTCCTTTAATTTTAGTTGCTTGTTCTAAGTTAGCCATAGTTTGACCAACATGTTCCTTATTAATACCTGTAATTGTTACCTCATCACCTTTAACTGCTACTTTAGCAGAACCTACTATTTTAGCAGTTCTTGGGTGTCTTTCCCCGAGGAAATTGTCAATTACTACTGTATCGTTTTGAACTTTTACTGTCATTGGAAAGTGAGCAAATACAATTTTCATGTGGTATGTAAAACCATCAGTGACACCAACAATCATATTGTTAATGTGTGCTCTTGTAGTTCCAATCATTGCTTTATCTTTCTTTTTTGGAAATGCTGTTTCTAAAACAACAACATCATCATCCTTTTTAATATTTACATTAGGATAAGTAAATTTTCTGGAGTCTTCTCCATTAGGTCCTTTTACAGAAACCTCATTATTTTCAATTATAACTTCAACGCCTTCAGGGACTTCAATTTTTTCCCTTATAGCTGCAGCTACTACCATTTTATCACCTAATACATGTAAGCCAACAAACGTCCGCCAATTCCTAATTCTTTAGCCTCATAGTGAGTCATAATTCCTTTAGGAGTAGTGACAATTAAAATACCAAAGTTTTTTGCTGGCAAATATCTTTTTTCAAATTTCTCAAATTCATCTTTTTTAACAGCGTGACGAGGTTTGATAACACCACATTTGTTAATGTTACCTTTTAATTCAACTATGAATTTTCCTGCCCTGTTATCATCAACATATTCAAAATTACCAATATAATTCTCTTTTTGCATAGTGCTTAAAACTTGTCCAATTAATTTGGAAGCAGGAGAAATAACACAAGAGTCATTTACTTGCAATTCGTTATTTCTGATATTAGTTAAAGCATCAGCAAGAGGATCCATAAGACTCATAATTAAAACCTCTAATTATATTTTTTAAATCCCATTTTAGGAGCAACTTCCCTAAAACATTGTCTGCATAAATTTATTCCATATCTGCTGACCATAGCAGAATGGTCTCCACAACGACTACATTTTTTTGCAGCTTTTCCGTATTTTCTTGGCAAAATATCACCTATTCAGTTACATAATTAACTTTAAAGTTTTCTTCCATAAATTTCATAGTTTCTTCTTTAGAAATTCTATGTTTTTGAGGAACTTTCTTTTGTCTGATTTTTCTTCTTGCTATTCTGTAACCTGGTTTTTCAAAGGTAACAGATACGTTCATACCGAAGATACCGATATCAGGATTATATTTCATACCTGGAATATCAATGTGTTCTTTAATACCGAAAGAAAGGTTTCCTTGAGCATCAAATTGAGTAGGTTTGATATTTCTACTAATACCTTCTAAAACCATATCAATAGCTTTGTCAGCTTTTTCGCCACGTAAAGTTAATTTACATGCAATTGGTTGGCGTTTTCTAATTCCCCATTCAGGATTGGTAACTTTGGAATAGGTTTTTACAGGACTTTGGTCAAACATGCTTTCTAATAAAGTAATAGCACGTTCTAATCTTTCACCTGCTTCACCAACACCAATACTGACAGTAGCTTTTTCAATACGTACTTCGTTCATTGGGTTCATTTATTAACCTCCAATAAAGATATTGATGGTGCATCAGTACCAACAACAAATGCATAATCTTTTAAAGTTAAGAAATCATCTTTTGAACTATTTTCGATAATAATAGTATTTGGATTGGAAGATTTATTTTCAATAATTTCAGTTACGGTACCTAATTCACCGGTGTGTTTACCACCAGTAACAAGTACAGTAGCACCTTCTTGTAAAGGATATACTTCACCAATTTCTTGTTCAGGTACTTTTAAAGAAATTACATCTCCAACAGAGTATGCATCTTCATCAATGATAACATTTTTACCATCGTGAAGGTTTAATTGAGTTTTACCACCTTTAATGGTAGATTTATTAACAATTTTAGATAATTTAGCACTATTATCATCAATTAAATCTAATTGTAATCTTCCTTTTCTATCTAAAAGAACTCTGTAAGATTCACCAGTTTTTGGAATTTCAATGATATCCATGAAACCAACTGGGAATTTGTAATCTTTAACAACTCTTCCATCAACTAAAACATTACCAGAGTTGATAATTCTTTTAGCTTCTCTGGAGTTATCAGCTAATTTTAAAACATCTCTGATAACTAAAGTTAATGGAATAGAATCATTAATGGAATGTGAACCTGCAGAAGGTTTTACAGTCCAAGTGTCTTCTTTAGGATGAATAGGCCAAGATTTAGGTGCTTTATATCTTTTAAGATGTTTTCTAGATCCCATTTTAGCCATTTTAATTATCTCCTTTATTTTTAATTCTTCTATCGTCTTTTAAATCTGCATCAATAATTACTAAGTTAGATGGATCAACAGGAAGGAAAGTAGCAGTTCCATCAGGTTTTGATAAAGTAACGTCTTCAATAGTTACTTTGTAAGAAGTGTAATCTACACTAAGAACTTCTCCTTCATGTCCTTTAAAGTCTCCACGGACAACACTAACTTTATCTCCTGTTCTAATAGGTAAAGATCTTTTTCCTACTTTTGCCCTTAAATCTTTACTTAAAGAAGCACTTAAATGTTTTCCACGTGCGTGAGCAGGAGCATTGTAAAGAGCTTTTCTTTGTTTTCTTGGTTGTTTTGACATTTTTTCACCTTATACTAAAATACTTGCTGCACTACCAACACTAGGCCATCTGTCAGCTGCTTCTTTAGCAACAGGACCTCTAATTTCTGAACCTTTTAAGATTCCTTCAGGAGTAATGATTACAGCTGCATTATCTTCAAATTTAACACGAAGACCATCAGCACGTCTGTATTCTTTTTTCTGTCTAACTACTACTGCATTAACAACTTCTCTTCTCATGTCAGCAGTTCCTTTTTTAACTGAAGCAACAACTAAATCCCCGACACCAGCAACATCTAATCTTCTTCTTACACCTTTAAATCCTTTTACGGAAATAATTTCGATTTCACGTGCACCAGTGTTGTCAACACATTGTAAAGTTGCTCCAATTGGTAATGCTTTAGAAACATTTGAGGTTAATGGTTTCATAATATTTACTCTCCTTTAACTTCAACTAAAACAAAATGTTTAGTTTTACTCAATGGTCTGCATTCTGCAACTTTTACGGAATCTCCAACATTAACATTTAAACAATCAGGTTTGTGAACGTTAATTTTGGATTTCCTTTTTTCATATCTTTCATATTTTCTAATGAATTTGTAGTAACTACGTTCAACAGTAATAGTCCTTTCCGCTTTATTACTTACAACAACACCTTCTAAAACTTGACCTCTTACAGGTAAAGTTCCGTGGAAAGGGCAGTTAGGATCATCACATGTAGTTTCTGGTTCTTGAACATTAAGCCCAACCATATTATCACCATTTATATTTTTTTAAATCTTTTTTTTATTCTATCTTCAGGACGAATTGATAAAATTGTACCATTAATTTCTATTTTTTCCCCGTTTGGAAGTTCAAACACAAAAATTGAACCTTTTTTTGGAATAATCTTTTCAGCCTTATTCTCATCCTCAATTTTAATGGTATTCTTAGTTTCATCAATAATTGTTCCTATTAATTTAAGAGATGAATTCTTCTCACTGGTTGCCTGAACCCTCAATCCGATGAATTCATGGTGAACCAAATTTTTAGAAGTAATCATAATCCCATCTCTTAATGAAATATTTACAATAAATCATGCAGAAAATTACAAAATTTTATTGAAAAACATATCGAATAGATGAACTATCTCCTTTTTTTATTATTCTTCTTAGATTCACGAATTTCGATAGTATCAGATGAAAAACCCATATCAGATAAAACTTCTTTAACCTTAACTTTATGGTCACCTTGAAGTTCTATTTGGCCATTTTTAGCAGTCCCACCACAAGCACATTTAGCTTTGAGTGTTTTAGTGAGTTCTTTGATATCTATGTCATGTTCATCTATACCTTCGATAATTGTCATGAGTTTTCCGAATCTTCTTCTAACTGTAAAAACTTTTAGAGTCTGAACTTCACGTGCAATTTCTTCACAAACACAAAGTTCTTCAGGAAGCCCACATACATCACAGATTTTTGACATTTAATTCTCCTTTTGTTTTTCATTCAATATTGTAAGAACACGAGCAATTGTTCTTTTTAATTCTCTAATTTTTCCAGGGTTTTCAACAACCCCAGCAGCTGCACTTTTAGAAACATTTTTGGATAATTCAGTTCTGAGTTCAACTAATTTATCTTGAATCTCATCAACTTCCATGTCCCAAATTTCTTTACTTCTTAAAATCGCCATTGTTCCAACTCTTTTGGATAATTAAATTTAAATATTTAACTATCATCTTCCTCTACTTCTTCAGCAGAATCTTCTTCAACAACTTCTTCTAATTCTTCGAGATCTTCAACTTCCTCAATAATCTCTTCTTCGATGATTTCTTCGGTTTCAACATCGATTTCTTCTTCAATAACTTCACCATCTTCTTCAATGATGACTTTTGGAGGAAGGATTTCAACAGAATCAGGCAATACAGTTTCTGGAGGCATAATTCTTACATAAATACCTAATACACCAGGTTTTAATTCAGCAGTAGCAAAACCTTCTTCAACTAATCTGATTGAAGGTTCTCCACATTTTTTAATGTATCCTTCAACAAATTTAGCTACAGCAGATCTAGAACCTCTGATTTTACCAGAAATAGTAACTTCTACACCTTGAGCTCCTGCACCCATAATTCTACGAATAGTGGAGTAAGCAACTCTTCTGAAGTGCATACCTCTTTGTAACATGTTAGAAATTTTATAAGCCATGATTTTAGGGTTGAGTTCAGGAACTTCAACTTCTTTAACTTCAATTTGAGGATTATCTAATCCGAATTCATTTTTAAGAGTGTTGGTAATAGTTCTTACGTTTTTTCCACCTCTACCAATTACCATACCAGGTCTTTCTGCGTAAACAATAACCATAGTACCTAAAGGTGTAATTTGAACTTCCATACCTCCGTATCCAGCTCTTTCAAGTTCTTTTTCTAAGTATTCGTCAATTCTAGTTCTTCTAAGGCCTTCTTGAACGAAATCTTTTTCTATCATTAGTTAGCCTCCTGTAATACAATTTGAATATGAGTAGTTGGGGTATTGAATGGAGTCATTCTTCCGAATGCTCTTGGAATGTAACCAGGGATTACAACACCTTTGTGGCTTGAGATATGTTCAATGAATAATTTTTCAGTGTCCATACCTTTGTACTCTGCATTAGCTTCAGCATTTTCTAAAACTTTTAAAATTTGTTCTGCAGCTTTTACAGGGTATCTACCGGAAGGCCATCCTTCTTGTCCTTTTCTGTGACCAACTTTTTTGTTGTGTCTTTTGAAAGGAACAGCTTTTTTCATACCAATAACATCTTCTAAGTAAGCTTTAGCTTTAACTACTTCCATTCCTCTGATTGCACTGCAAATTTCAACACTGTGTTTTGGAGAAATCTTAAGGGATTTAGCCATAGCACGTGCAGTTTTTGCTTCATCAACTTCTTTATTATAAGCATATTTGTTAGCCATGTTTTAATCTCCTTATTTAAGTGGTACAAACATGGATGATCTAGTAGCACCCATACCAGGGTCACCGTGTTGAACTCTTTTTCTAGTTGGTGCGTATTCACCAAAGTAATGTCCAATCATTTCTGGTGCAATAGTAACTTCTACAAAATTTTGACCATCATAAATACCGAAAGTGGTTCCAACCATTTCAGGTATAACAATCATGTCTCTACAGTGGGTCCTGATTACAACAGGACGACCATCTTTAGTTCCTTCTTTATTTAATTTCCTCATTTTATCCAAAACAATTTGTTGTCTTGGTAAGAATCCTCTCTTTAAAGATCTTCTTTGTCTTGCAGGGAGTAATTCCATTACTTCCTCTAAAGACATAGCTTGTAATTCTTCAAGAGTATAACCTTTATATTTAAATACTTTTCTTGCCAATGAAACACCCTCTATCTATCTTTTTAAACCTGTTCTTTTAGCTGCAATTGAACCAACTTTTCTTCCTGGTGGTGCATGTCTTGAAACAGTGGTTGGACGACCAGGATGTTGTCTGTTACCTCCCCCGTGAGGGTGATCAACAGCATTCATTGCTACTCCTCTTACAGTCATGAATTTCTTACCTTTAGCTTTATAAGCATGCCATTTTTTACCAGCTTTAAGGAATGGTTTATCTTTTCTTCCTCCACCAGCTACTACACCAATACTAGCACGGCAGTTAGGATTTAAGTATTTTAATTCCCCGGATGGTAATTCAACAACAGTTTGATTAGCATCGTGAGTAACTACATTAGCATAAGTTCCAGAAGATCTTACAAAACGACCTCCATCTCCAGGAGTGTTTTCAATATCATAAATTGGAGTACCTTCAGGAATTTCAGCAAGTGGTAATGTATTACCGAATTTGATTGGTGCAGAAATACCACATTCAATTTCATCATCAACTTGAATGCTTTCAGGTGCTAAGATAAATTTCTTTTCACCATTTTCGAATTTTACTTCTGCAATAGGAGCAGTTCTTGCTGGGTCATGTACGATATCTATGACTTTTCCTTTGATACTGCCTTCTTTTTCTAAAGCATCGTAAGATCTGTATCTGATTTTATCTTTAAAACGGTGAGAAGCAACACGGTGTGCAGGAGTTCCTCTACCTCTTCTTTGATGAATTAATCGTTTTCCCATTATAATTCCTCCTTAGAATACTCCCATTCTGACAGCGAGTTCTTCTGCCATTTCTTCTTCAACAAGTTTAATATATGCTACTTTTATACCTTTTGGAGTGATATGAGTATTAATTTTTGCAACTTTTTCTTCATATAACTCTTCAAAAGCTCTTTTGATTTGGCTTTTGTTAGCTTTACGATTAACAACAAAAGTGATTTCATTGTTTAAATCGATTAAGTTCATGGTTTTTTCAGTAACATGAGGTTTAATAATAATTGAGTATGAATCCATAATAATCACCTATTTATCCAAAATTATTGGAATAAACCTCCTAACTTTTCAACAGCTGATTTGGTGTAAACAGTGAGTCTTCCTGGGTGAGTACCTGGTGCTAATAATTCAGCATTTAAGTTTTCAACCACAACGACATCTACACCAGCATGGTTTCTTGCACCTAAGGAAATACCTTTATCTTCACCGACAACAACAAGAGGTCCTTTTACTTTTTTGTATTTTCTTCCTCTAGTTTTTCCTCTACCAGCTCTGATTCTTTTACCTTCTTTAGCACGAATAACATCATCATATACGCCTAATTTTTCGAAGATTTCACGAGATTGTTTAGCAGTTTTAACAGCTTCAAGATCATCTTCAACAATAATAGGTACTTGTTCTAAATCTGCAACTTTGTGACCTCTGTTTTCAACAATCTCTTTATTGGTTGTTGCTGCAACAGCAGATCTGATAGCAAATCTTCTTTCTTTTATGTTGATTTTTTCATGATGATTTTTTTCAGCTCTAGTAGGATGTGCTTGTCTACCACCAATAGCCATTGGTACGAAAGCTGCTTTTGAACCATTTTTAATCCTTGGTACTCTTGCGGTACCTCTACCTGAACCCCATCCTTTTGCGGAAGTTCTTTTACCAGCCATTGGGTCATTTCCCCATGGTTGTACTCTAGCAGATTGAGCAGAAAGTACAGCTCTTTTGATTAAATCTGGTCTGTATACTTCATCAAAAATAGCAGGAAGTTCCATTTCTTCTTTTACTTCCCCTTCAATAGAATAAACGTTAACTTTCATGATTATACCCCTTGTTTAGATTTTGTACTTATATAGTTTATTTGAGGTATATCCTCAGCTTTATTATTAGGTCTAATAGGTTGTCTTAAAATAACTAATCTTTTGGAAGGTCCTGGGAGGGATCCTTTTACTAAAACATAATCATTTTTGACAAGTCCGTATTTTACAAATCCACCATCTGGGTTGATTTGGTCAACTTCATCAGCTGATGCGATTTTTAAAATCCTTTTATTGAATTCAGTTCTTTTATGGTAACCCATTTGACCTGCTTGAGCTACAGTCCACATTGTTCTTCTTGGTGTCCAAGGACCAATAGAACCTACGTGTCTACCTTTACCTGCTCTTACAGCTTTACCATATTGAATTCTAATTCCCCATCTTTTTACTACACCTTGGAATCCTTTTCCTTTTGTAGTTGCAATTGCATCAACAAATTCTCCTTCATTGAAGATTTCGCTAGCTTTTACTTCATTACCTAATAATTCTAATGCAGTATTTAATTTTTCTTCAGGATTTGATCCTCCAATTCCACATTCGAATATGTCTGGTTTTTTCTTAGGTACGCTAGTTACTTTTGGATTTGTGTGTACTAAGACTCTAATTTCTTCTGTGTTTTCTAATGCACCTTGTATTTTTGCAATAGCTTCAGATTTATTGTATTCTTTAGGAAGAGAAATTTTCCTTGAAAGTTCTTCATCTAAATTATCTGCAAGTACTTCGGTGATTACTTTCAAACCACGAGAAGTTTTTTCATAAGCTCTAATTCCCATTACTACGACCGGAGGCACTTCCAATACAGTTATTGGAGTGAAAACTTCCATACCATTGGTTGGAGAGTTTTTATCAGTATCAGTGACTAATGCGTGAGTCATACCGACTTTATAACCTGCGAGGCCGAGTAATTTTGGTTCATCAATTTGTGGCCAAGATTTTACTCTAGGAGTCTCTTTAGCTGCTCTTTTCCTTGGACTAAAAGCAACAGACCCTTTTCTTGGCTGGTGATGTCTTACCATTTAATTTAACCTCCTTAATTATAATTTTTTCCTTTATTTTTTAAATTATTTTAATTTTTTAAGCGAATAGCTAAACAAATAACTATTCTTAAAGTTTGACAAAATTATACAGAATATAATC
>R27__coassemble_314_pt1 | contig 34217 bp, 31 predicted proteins | sample R27__metabat2_low_PE_024 | metagenome-assembled genome bin R27
ACAAATAATCCTTGATTCCTTGGTTACCATGTGACAATAAAAAAATAACAAAAAAACATGCTACACTAAATTATTTTATATCATAGGTTATAAAAAAAAATAGTTAAATATATATAAAGTTTTAAATATGATAAACAATTAATTAAATCATATATACTAATTATTAATTATACATATTAGCTATATTAATACATGAATGAAGTGATATAATGGTAAAAACTAAAGACAATGTTGTTAAACTCGATGATACAGATATTAACATCCTTAAAATTATTAATGAAGATGTTAGAACATCCTACAGACAAATATCTCGTAGTTTAGATGTTTCTGTAGGTACAGTACATAATCGTATAGACAAAATGGTTAAATCTGGAGTAATCAAAAAATTCTCACCAGTAATTGACCACGAAAAATTAGGATTTGTATTGACCACAATCATCGGTGTAAGAGTAAAAGGCGGAAAACTCAAAAATTGGGAAGAAAAAACATTTTTCAACAAAAATGTTGTTGGAATATACGACGTTACTGGCGAATATGACGCATTTTTAATTGCAAAATTCAGAAACACCAATGAACTAAATGGATTTATTAAAGAATTATTAAAAGATCCAATTATAGAAAGAACTTACACCCAAACCGTTTTAGATGTTATTAAAGAAGACATGGGTTCTTCAAACATTTTATAAATTTAGATTGGCAGTTGAACAACAAACAACTGCTTAATTAATTTTTTTATTTTTGAACAAAATTCTAAAAAAATAACTATTTTTAAAGTAAAATTTAAATTCCATCACACATTCAAAAAAATTCATGAAAAATCATTAAATCTTTAAATATTTATATATAAAGAGAATGAAAAATAATAATATTTAATCAATATATTAAGAGGTTATGAAATTGGCAGTATGCTTACCCGACACCCAAGATGACACTCCAAGCATACCTATTAAACTTACAAGAGTAGGTGTAACAGGAGTAAAAAAATTATTACAGCTAGAAAGAATAAATAAAAGACCTATAATATTGTTACCTACATTTGATGCATTTGTAGATTTGCCAAATGATCAAAAAGGAGTACATATGTCTAGGAATCCTGAAGCAATTAGTGAAGTTCTTGAAACTGTTGCTAATGATAAGGGAGTTGCCGTTGAAGATTTATGTGCAAAAATAGTTGACAAAATGATGACTAAACACGAATACGCTAAACGTGTTGAAATATCAATGACTACTGATTTTATGTTTATGAAAGAGTCACCAGTAACTAAAAATAAAACCCAAGAAATGGCTAAACTTAAAGCAAAAGCCATTGGTTTTAGAGATGAAAATAATGAAGTTACCATCAAAAAAAGTATTGGTGCTGAAGTTATTGGAATGACTGTTTGCCCATGTGCGCAGGAATCTGTAAGAGAATCCGATAAAACTAAATTATTAGAATTTTTAGATGAAGAAACAACTCAAAAAGTATTAGATACTGTTACTTTTGCTTCACACAATCAAAGAGGAGTTGGAACATTATTAATTGAAGTTCCTGAAGATAAAATAGTTAAAGCAGAAGATATTATTGATATTATTGAAACCTCTATGAGTTCCCCAGTGTGTGAATTATTAAAGAGACCTGATGAAAATGCAACTGTCATGAATGCACATCGAAAACCTGTTTTTGTTGAAGATTGTGTAAGAAACATGATGGAAAAAATTGCAACAAAATATTCTGATTTCCCAGATGATGTGTTAATTACATCACGTCAGGAAAATCATGAAAGTATTCACAGACATAATGCATTTGCTGAAAAAGTAACCACCATGGGTGAATTAAAAGAAGAATTAAATATTCAATAGGATCTGATTTAATGAAAAAAACATATGAAATTGCAGGAGAAGTAATGGGCTTTTTTGAGTCATTTAAAGGATCAAGACCTGCAATTGATAATGAAAGAATTTTAATTGTGAGAGGAAAATCAAGAAAAGTACTGCCTTTAGATGATTTTGATTCTAAGCTTTCAGAAATTGGTGAAATCCTTGGCGGAACAGAAATAGAATCCACATCGGACAAGATTGAAGATATTCTCAAATTAGGCGATAAAAACATTCAAAAAAGTGAAACTGGTACTGGAGATGTTGACAGTAAAGGATTCATTAGGATGGAAGAAGAATTGGAATCAATGGGACTTGTAGTAGCCTATAAAGTATTTGAACTTCCAAACTTTTATGTTGTTATTGCAATTTGGGAGGATAAAAATGAAATTCCTCCGCTTTATGTGGAAGTAACTGTCTCCGAACGTGAAGATTAAACATGTCAAATTTAACAAAAGAGGAAATTCTCACTATATTAAATGCAACTGACAAAGACCTTGAAAAATATATGCTGGAAGTAGCCAAATATAGGGAGAATAATCTCATAACTTATTCTAAAAATATATTCATACCATTAACTGAAATTTGCAGAAATGATTGTGGATATTGTAATTTTAAAAAGAATCCAGATGATCCAGAAGCCATTATCCTTAAAACAAAAGAAGAAATATTAAGTGAATTAAAAGAAGCAGAAGAACATGGTTGTAAAGAAGCTCTTTTTACTTTTGGAGAAGATGCTGATGAAGATGAAATTGTCCAATTAAGATTAAAAGAATTTGGATACGACAGCATGGTCGATTATATTGTTGATATCTGCCAGATGACTTTGGATGAAACTTCCTTATTGCCCCATACAAATGGCGGTAACTTCAGTTATGAATCTTTAGAAAAATTAAAGGAAGTAAATGCATCAATGGGTTTAATGCTTGAAAATTCATCAAAAAGATTAATGGAATTGCCTGCACATAAAAAGAGTCCGGGAAAAAATCCGGAACTTAGATTAGAAACTATTTCCAATGCCGGAAAACTAAAAATTCCTTACACCACAGGTATTTTAATAGGAATTGGAGAGACAAAAGAAGAAATTGCCGATTCATTACTTGCGATTAAAGAGATTAATGATAAGTACGGACATATCCAAGAAGTCATTATTCAAAACTTTACACCAATTCCAGGAATTGAAATGGAGAATTGGCCAAAGCCAAGCCTTTTAGATATGGTCAGAACAGTTATTGCAGCATACTTGTTGTTTAAAGACAGCGACGTCAGTATACAGGTACCTCCTAATTTGAATAGAGATACTGCACAAATTTTCCTACTTTGCGGCGCTGATGACTGGGGAGGCGTATCGCCAGTGAGTCCGGACTTTGTCAATATCACATCCCCTTGGCCGGAAATCGATGAACTTAATGAACTGACTAAAAATGCCAAATTTGAACTAACTGAAAGATTATGTGTTTATGACAAATACATAAACGATGAATGGCTAAATAAAAAGTTACTCAAGAATATCTTTAAGTTATCTTAACATCCAAAACCACATGCTCCACACCGGGAGCGTATTTTTTTATTTTATTTAATTTTAATAATTCAACTTCGCGATTGCCTGCCTGAGAAATAATCCTTTCAAGAGGTCTAGTATTCATTAATTTTTCAGGAACAGTTTCATGATAATGCAGTATTCCGCCTTCATTTAAACTATTTATGGCTACATTTAGATAATGATGAGTGGTTTTTACATACCCCATTACAATACGGTCAACTTTATATTTGGGAGCATGCACCATGCAATCCCCCAAAATTGGAGTAATATTGTCCAACTTATTTAATTTGATATTTTCACATAAGTAAAAGTAAGAATTAGGATTGATTTCAATCGAGTATATGTGTTTTGCATTTGAATGAACACCAATAGGAATTGAAAAATATCCTATACCTGCAAACATGTCCAAAATAACTTCATTGTCTTCAACCAATTTTGCAATACGCAGTCTTTCATTATTATTCCCTTTAGACCACATAACTTTTGACAAGTCCAATTTAAATAAACAACCATTTTCTTTGTGTATTGTCTCAGTTTCATTGCCGTAGAGAATATTATATACAGGTTCCCTTTTTGTTCCTTGAATATGGTCTATTTTCATTATGGTTTTTACATTATGCTTTTTTGATAAAACCTGCAGATCTTCATAAGATTCATAATGAAATTTACTATCTAAAATCAATACATTACCAATTCGTTTCCATTTCAATTTATTCACCTTTTGAAAGAAAAGTTTATATATGCAAATAGATAATATTAATATTGTTAGTTTATACTAATTATTGATTCTGATTTTAAATAAAATTAATATGTAAATATACATTTAATTGATTTTATTATATTCAACCTATTAGATAGTTGAAATAAGATATTTTAAATACTATAGAGGTGTATTTAAATGGATGATAAAATATTAGAAGGTACAACAACCGTCGGAATTACTTGTAAAGATGGAGTTGTATTTGCAAGCGAAAGAAGAGCTAGTATGGGAAACTTAGTAGCTCATAAAGTCGCAGAAAAAATATTTAAAATTGATGATCATATTGTAACTACCATTGCTGGTTCAGTGGGAGATGCACAAAGTTTAATGAAAGTTATTGAAGCAGAAGTTTCTCTTTACCAAATGAGAAACAACGATGCAATCAGTGTTAAAGCTGCCGCATCATTAACTGCAAACATATTACGTTCAGGACCAATGTATGTTCAAACATTACTTGGTGGAATGGACGCAGACAAACCATCTCTTTATTCATTAGACCCAGCTGGTGGAATGATAGAAGACACTTATATCTCAACTGGATCAGGTTCTATCGTTGCATACGGAGTTCTTGAAGACAGATTTAGAGATGATTTAACAACCGACGAAGGAATTGAAATAGCTATAAGAGCTATTAGAGCTGCTGCTGAACGTGACACATTTTCCGGAAACGGATATTTAGTTGCAAAAGTAGACAAAGACGGCTTTGAAATGTTAGATGATGAAAAAATTAATGAGATTCTAGAAAAAATATAAGTAAGCTAATTTTTCATAACTAACTATTTTTTTATATAATAGTGTAGATAGTTTATGAAATTTAACTAATTATAGCTTAAAGCTTTTCATAAACTATTATACTACACCAACTTTTTTTGAAGGGATTATATGACTTCAGATATTTTAGAAGATATTAAAAAAGAGATTTTAGAAAAGCTACCAAAAGAGATTCAAGTTTCCAAAGTGGAATTTGAAGGTCCGGAAGTAGTAGTTTATACTAAAAATCCAGAAATTATAACTGAAAATGGCGATCTTATAAGATCACTTGCAAAAGAACTTAGAAAAAGAATTATTATACGATCCGACAAGTGCGCATTACTTGAACCTGAAGAAACCATTAATAAAATTCATGAAATCGTACCAGAAGGAGCTGAAATTACTGACATTTATTTTGATACCGTAACTGGAGAAGTAGTTATTACTGCGAAAAAACCAGGATTGGTTATTGGAAAATATGGAGTAACATCCAGAAACATTGTTAAAAACACTGGATGGGCACCTAAAATCTTAAGAACCCCTCCAATCAGTTCAGATATTATTGGAAAAATTAGAACCATCCAAAAAAATAGTAGTAAAGATAGAAAAAAAATGTTACAACGTCTTGGACGCCAAATCCACCAAGGAACTAAACATCCAAATGATTGGGCCAGAGTTACTTCAATGGGAGGATTTAAAGAAGTAGGACGTTCATCAATGTTATTGCAAACACCAAACAGCCGTGTTTTATTGGACTGTGGTGTTAATGTTGCAGCATCAGACAATAAAAATGCATTCCCTTATTTGAATGCGCCAGAATTTTCAATTGAAGAATTGGATGCTGTCATCATATCTCACGCTCACTTAGATCACTGTGGATTTGTACCATACCTTTACCATTATGGATATGAAGGGCCAGTCTACTGTACAACCCCAACCAGAGATTTAACTACACTTTTACAATTCGACCACTTAGATATAGCTCACAGAGAAGGAAATCCTCTCCCATTTACATCAAAACATGTAAAACAAGCTATTAAAAATACCATTACATTAGATTATGGAGAAGTAACTGATATTTCTCCAGACATAAGATTGACATTGCACAATGCAGGACATATTTTAGGTTCAGCAATATCCCATATGCACATTGGAGATGGAGCTCACAATTTAGTATATACTGGAGATTTTAAATATGAACCTTCAAGATTACTTGAACCTGCAACAATCAGATTCCCACGTGCTGAAACAGTAATTATGGAAAGTACATATGGTGGAAAAGAAGATGTACAACCTTCCAGGAACAATGCTGAAAAAGAAATGATGAAAACCATCTATAAAACACTAAAACGTGGAGGAAAAGTATTGGTTCCAGTATTTGCTGTGGGAAGAGCACAAGAACTTATGGTTGTTTTGGAAGAATACATGAGACATGGTTTAATCGAAGAAGTACCTATCTACATTGACGGTATGATTTGGGAAGCAACAGCAATCCACACTGCAAGACCTGAATACTTAAGTAAAGACTTAAGAGACCAAATCTTCCATATGGGAAGAAATCCATTTGTCTCAGATATGTTTGAAAAGGTCCAAAATCGTGACCAAAGAAAAGAGATTGTCGAAAGCAAACAGCCTGCAATCATCTTATCCACTTCAGGTATGTTGACCGGTGGAAACTCTGTAGAATACTTCAAATGGTTATGCGAAGATGAGAAAAACACATTAATCTTTGTAGGATACCAATCTGAAGGGTCCATGGGTAGAAGAGTTCAAAAAGGATGGAAAGAAATTCCATTAGAAGATGATGATGGTAGAACAAGACAATTCTGCGTAAAAATGCAAATAAAAACTATTAATGGATTTAGTGGACATTCTAACAGAAGACAATTAATGGAATATGTAAAAAGACTTAATCCAAGACCTGATAAAGTCATTACATGCCACGGAGACCCATACAAAGCTGTGGATTTGGCATCTTCAATTCATAGAAGTTATAAAATTGAAACTAAAACTCCGATTAATTTAGACAGTGTTAGAATACAATAATTAAAAAACAATTAAATACTTAATAAAACAAATTATATTGTGTAAAAATATTGTAAACACAATATTATTTTATTTCTTTTTAAAAAAATTAAACAAATAAAGCTTATAGGTGTAAAAATGGTTACTTATTCAGAATCCGGTGTTGATATAGACCTTGAAGCTGTTACTGTATCAAAGTTAGCAGATAAACTCAAATCAACATTATCATGTAGAGATATCATCACTGACAGCGGTCATTATGCGGCTTTAGTAAAATTAGGAGATAAAGCTATTGCAATGAGTACTGACGGTGTTGGAAGTAAAATTTTAATTGCAGAAATGATGAATAAATACGATACTGTTGGTATAGACTGTATTGCCATGGTCGTTAATGATATACTTTGTGTAGGTGCAGAACCTATTGCATTAGTGGATTATCTTGCTGTTGAAAAACCAGACCCTGAAAGAGCTAGTGAAATTGCTGAAGGCCTTGTTAAAGGTGCTGAAGAATCAAAAATTGCAATTATAGGTGGTGAAACCGCTTCACTTCCAGGAATTATTAAAGATTTCGATTTAGCAGGTACTGGGATTGGTTTTGTAGATATCGATAAAATCATTACTGGTGAAAATATAGAACCTGGAAATGTATTGATTGGTATTGAAAGTAACGGAATCCATTCCAATGGATACAGTTTAGCAAGAAAAGCATTGTTTGATGATGCAGGTTTTACTGTTGACGACAAAATGCCAAACGGAAATACAACTATCGGTGAAGAATTAATCAGACCAACTGAATTGTATGTTAAACCTATTGTAGCATTATTTGAAAAAGAATACAATATTAACGGACTTGCACATATTACTGGAGGAGGATTTACAAATCTCAGACGTTTGAAAAAAGGCGTCGGATATGACATTAATGACCTTCCGGAAGTTCCGAAAATATTCAAATTAATCTATGAACAAAACGTAGACATCAAAGAAATGTATAAAGTATTTAATATGGGTGTCGGTTTTGTTGTAATTGCTGAAGAAAATGAAGCTGAAAAAATAATGGATACTTTAAAAGAATACTGCAATTGTCAAATTATCGGTAAAGTAACAGATGATGAAAAAATCACTGTTAAAGCTTTTGAAGGATCTGAAATTGAATACTGATTTGATAAATAATTAAGAGGTGTGTGAATGAAGATAATGAAAGATAAAGAAATAGCTCTTGTAAAAGAAATATTAAAAAAATTAGGAGCTAGTGAAGAAGACAGTGAATTTGTAGCCGAAGCAACAATAGATGCAGATTTAAAAGGATTTACATCACATGGGCTTGGAAGATTTCCACAGTACTTAATTAGTATCGAAGCAGGAACAATAAACCTAAAAGATGACATTGAGATTGAAAAAGAAACACCAGCAATTGCTTTAATAAATGGTAATAGTGGTTTTGGACAAGCTGTATCATATAAAGCTATGCAAATAGCTATTAAAAAAGCTAAAGAAGTAGGAATCGGATGTGTTGGTGTCCACAATACAAATCACTTCGGCGTTACTGGATTTTATTCTGATTTAGCATTAAGGGAAAACTGTATCGGATTGGTTCTTGCAAATACTGATCCTGCTATAGCACCATTAGGAGGAAGCCAAGCTTTAATTGGTACCAACCCTATTGCATTAGGTATCCCTTCAGAAACATACATTACTGTAGACATGGCAACTTCAGTTACTGCTCGTGGAAAAATCATTGAATCAAAAAGAAAAGGTATGGACTTGCCTGACGGATGGGCATTAGACAAAGATGGAAATCCAACTAACGACCCTGAAGCAGCACTTGAAGGATCAATTTTACCATTTGGTGGATTTAAAGGATATGCATTATCATTATTAATTGAAATTTTAACTGGACCATTAGTACAAGCAGGATACGGGCTTGGAGTTAGTGGTACAGCTTCACCAACTAAAGATTGTACAAAAGGAGACTTATATGTTGTAATTGATCCATCCAAATTTGGAGACTTTGGAGAATTTGTTGCAAATACCGAAGACTTTGTTTCACAAGTCAGAGCTACTGGTGAAACTGTTGCAATTCCGGGCGATTTGGAAGTAAAAAGAATTGCTGATGCCGAAGCTAATGGTGTAGCAATCGATGAAAAATTATACGAACAACTAAAAGGAATCTGTGATGATTTAGATATAGACATAGATTCCTATATCGAAGAATAATTATTATTCTTCAAATTCTTTTTTTTAAAAAATTTTAGCTTATTATTAGCAATTTAACGAGTTAATGAAAGCTTTTGCTTTATATGAAACGTTTAAATAGATTCCATTAAAGAAATATGATATATTTAATATATTTTATATTTTAAAGGTGGAAACTAATATGAAAAAAATATTGCTAATATTTTTGATTATGATAATAAGTGTTTGTGCCTTTTCTAATGTAAGTGCAGCAGATGCTCCCGATATTATCTCATCTGACAATTCAAGCACTATAGAAACGCAATCACTAAAAGAAACAATGACAGAAGAACTAATTGCAGATAATCAAGATAATACTCATAATTTAAAGTCTGGAGAAGATGAATATAGAAATATTCAACGTGAAATCGATGCTGCCGAAGAAGATTCCACAATTACTCTCAATGGAAATTATACATGTGATTATCTGATTAATGTTAATAAACCAATTAAAATCGTCGGAGCCGACGACGGTGCAGTTATAACATTCAATACAAGTAAAGATTACAGTTCCCCATTTTTTAATATTAACGCTTCAAATGTTGAATTAAATAATATAAAATTTGTTAACGGCATATTCTTATGGGGAGGTGCTGTATATTGGGGTGGCGATAACGGTACCATAGCAAACTGTGAATTTATAGATAATTCCGCAATAAGAGAGAATGCAATTGGCGGTGCACTTCTCATTTTAGGCAATAACTGTAAAATAGAGAATAGTATTTTTACAAACAATCATGCAGCTATGCATGGCGGTGCCATTCTTTTGAATGGTAGTTCCCACACCATAACAAATTGTGAATTCAACGACAATATGGCAAATGGCGAAAAAAGTCATGGAGGAGCAATAACATTATGGGCAGATAAGTGCATCATAAGCCATTGTAAATTTACAAACAACCATTGTACTGATTATGGCGGGGCAATTTCTGTACTTAAACAAAACAATACTATTGAATACTGTGAATTTTACAACAACTACATTACAAATAAATTAGATGAAAATGAAACTCAAGGAGGGGGTGCAATTTTCAGTGATGAATCCGATGGTTTAATAATTAACAATTGTACATTCATAGGAAATAAAGCACTTGAAGCATATGGCGGAGCCATAAACTTATATGATAATAATACTGTGAGAAAATCTTTCTTTAAAGACAATTTTGCCATGAGAGGAAATGATTTGATATATCCTTCACATGATATCCTACTTAATCATTTTGTGCTCGATTATGATGAACTTATTGAAGATGCAATTCCAGGAATTCCATACTCCGCGTTATTACGATTAAATAACACAATTGAACGCGTGAAAGTAAATTCCAGCGTTATTTTTTCTCCGGGACTTATTTTTGAATACGGATCATCAGGTTCCATTTATGTAAATGTCAGTGGAGGAAAAATCGAACTTAAAAATATTCATGTTTTAAATCATGACGAAGCTAAAATTACTTATTCAAACAATGTCTTAACAATTTCCAATTTAGATGTTGGAAACTATACCCTTAGAGTTACTACAACACCGGATGAGAATCACACTGCTGTTGATGGAGATTTAAATTTCACAGTTAAACAAGCAACTGCAGTCATTAAAGCATCCAAATTAACTGTTGCCCTTAAAAGTGCAGGTGTTTGGACAATTACATTGGTTGACTCAAGGAATAACAAAGGCATTCCAAACATGAGACTTACATTAAAAGTATTCACAGGTAAGAAATATAAAACAGTACCAGTAACTACAAATTCAAAAGGAGTAGCATCATATAAAACCAAAGATCTGACTTCAGGCACTCACAAAATCGAGGTAAGTGCAATCCATAGCGGTTATAAATTTAACACATTAACTTCATCCATTACAGTTGTAAAACAAACCCCATTGAAATTTAAATTACAACAAAGAACAAATGGAAAAAGTGGGTCACTGCTTTCTTATTTAGTATCCAATAAGAATACAAATAAAGGAATTAACGGAGTTAAAATTAAGGTTTTAATATATACCGGCAAAAAATACAAAACATATACTTTAACCACTAAAAAACTCAAAGGCAAAAAGAAATCCTATAATGGTGCTATCGGTTTTGCAACAAACAGTTTTTCAGCAGGAAAACATAAAGTTGTATTCATGCCTGAAAACATCAAATATAAAGGAACAATTACAACTTCAATTACAATCCAGAAAAGCGCTACAAAAGGAATTAAATTTTTCCGTAAGATTTAAGGAACTTATCCTTAATTTTTCTTTTTAAGGAGGAAAAAAATGAATAAAAAAATATTACTGATACTTATATTGTTAAGTATTTTTACAGTTTCAAATGTAAGTGCGGTGAATGATTCGAATATCTCGCCGGACAATTTAACAATTATTGAAACACAAGTAACAGAAGAATTGGATGTTAATGAACCAAACACACATTACATTACTCCCGAAAGTAATATTCAAGATACAATTGACCAAGCAGTAGAAGGAGATACAATTGTTCTTAACGGTACTTTTGAACTAAAAAATACAATCAATATTGATAAAACACTAAACATCCGTGGTGACGGCAATGGTGCCACAATCAAACCAACTGAAACTACTTTTAAAGATTTAAGATTATTTAATATTAAAAACAATGCATCAAATGTTATTTTAAGTAATTTAAAATTATATGGTGGTAAAGAAAATTATGGTGCCGCAATTCTTTGGGAAGGTAATGCGGGAACCCTAAATAATTGTGAGATTATTCAAAATACTGCTAAAGAAAGCGGAACTATATTATTAAAAGGAAACAACTGTAAAATAACTGATTCTACTTTTAAAACTAATAAAGCACAAATTGCCGGTGCAATATTAATAGAAGGAGACGATTGCCAAATAGTAAATTGTTCATTCAATGAAAATTCTGCATACAAATATGGTGGAGCAATATTAATTGAATCCAACAATTGTCTCATAACTGAGTGTACATTCAACAATAACTTTGCATCACAAGGTGGAGGAGCAATTGTCTTGAAAGGCAAGGGAAATACAATTTCCAATAGTAAATTTGACCAGAACTATCTTAGAAATTATGAAAATGAATTTGATATTACTGGCGGAGGAGCCATATTCAGCAGCTGTGAAAATACAGAAATTGATAACTGTAGTTTCAATGGAAATAACGCATTAAATTTAAACGGAGGCGCAATTAGTTTAGTTGGATACGGATTTATTCGAAATTCAAATTTTAAAGATAATTCTGCATTATTTGGAAATGCAATATACTGTAATTCATCTTCAATCATAATTTCAAATTATTTTGCTACCAAATACAATGAAAGCAAAGAGGATGCATTAAATATTTCTGAAAAAACTTATGAAAGAGAAAACATTTTCAATAAGACCAAAATATCATCCAGTGTTGATTTTACCGCAAGTATGATTTTTGAATATGGTGCATCAGGCTCAGTTCAAGTTATTGTTGATGGAGGAACTGTTCAAAAAGAAAATATTCGAGTTTTAAACCATAAAGAAGCCAAAATTACTTTTTCAAAAAGCATATTGACAATATCCGGTTTGGGAGTTGGGAATTATATTCTTAGAGTTACTACAACCCCTGATGAAAACCACACTGCAATTGATAAGGATTTAAATATAACTGTTAAAAAAGCGGTTGCAGTAATTTCAGCATCCAAATTAACAGTTGCACTTAAAAGTTCTAGCATATGGTCTATAAAGATTATCAATTCCAAGACCAACAAACCTATACCAAAAATGAAACTCACCCTAAAAGTTTACACTGGAAAAAAATATAAAACTACAACAGTAACTACAAACTCAAAAGGTGTAGCTTCATACAAAACTAAAAGTTTGGGTGCAGGAACCCATAAAATTGTGGTAAGCGGAACACATAGCGGATATAAATTCAATACATTAACATCTTCAATTAAAGTAATTAAACAAACTGCTTTGAAATTTAAATTGCAAGCCAGGACTTCAGACAAGAATGGTGCGATACTTTCTTACATTGTTTCAAATAAAAAGACCAATAATGGAATTAATGGAGTTAAGATTAAATTCTTAATTTACACAGGTAAAAAATATAAAACATATGTATTGAAAACCAAAAAGATTAAAGGCAGTACAAAGATTTATAATGGAGCAATCGGTTTTGCAACTAATGAATTTTCAGCTGGAACACACAAAGTCAAAATATTACCATACGATTTGAAATATAAAGGGTCTGCAACAAGTTCTATTGTGATTAAGAAAAGTGCTACCAAAGGAGTCAAATTCTTCCGCAGCATTTAATGTTGATGATTTTTATTTTTCAAATTATTTTATTTTTTTTTTGAATGAAATTTTTAACAATAAATACAATTGTATAATCAGTAAAACAAAAATGATTATATATACATAGAACAAAAGTATAAATGTTAAATCATACTAATATTAATAGTACTGAAAATCTATACACTTTTTTTAAAAAATATGATTTTCTTTTAAAAGGAGGATAAAAAGTTATGAAACTTAAAAACTCTTAATAGCAATTGCTTTATTCCTATTAGTAAGTATCGGATCTGCATGTGCAGCAGACACTGGCGCATCAGATGCGGGTATCTTAACAGATGATAGTTCTAGTGCAAATTTAAGTGAAGATACCAATGAGAAAATAGAAACTACAGTAGTGTCCGAAGATGTGAAAGTTAGTGAAAAGGACCCTGTAGAGATTCCAGTAGCTGTAAAAGATAATGAAAGCAAGGAAATAAATATTGCAAAAGAAAATATTACAGTTAAAGAAGGAAATACAACAATAAATTTCAATTATAATAATTCAAAAATAAACATTACCGATAAACTAAGTTTAGGTAATCATAGTTTAAATATTACTTACTTAGGAAATGTTATTTACAAAAATTCCACAACAAAAATATTATTATCTATTTTTGGAGACAAAACATTGGATATACCATCAGTCGTTACCAGTGATGGCGTAAACATTGAAATACCAATCACAATTTCCGATGGAGTAAGCAAATATAAACCAAATAAAAATAGCTTAACATTGAATATAACCTACACAGGTGACGATGGAAATAAAACATCAAAAATAATTGATGATTTTACTATAGAAAATAATAAAATCATATTCGCATTAGATAACCTTAACTATATTGGCGCTACAATTAATGTGAATTCTACTGAAACAAAGAACTCTAAAAATGCAATCATCAAATATGCAACTGAAATTAATGTAAATAACGTTACTGTTCGTGAAGAAGAAGATAAAAAAATCGCTGTAAATGTTGAAAGTACAAATAAGAAATTAAATATTACTTCAAATGATTTAAAAGTAACTGAAGGTACTAAAGACCTTAAATTTACTTACGTCAACGAAACTATTACAATTACAGATTCTCTCGCAAGAGGAAAACATAAGCTAACTATCAAATATCTCGGTAACAACACAATCAATGAAGCTTCTAAAAATATAGCAGTAAATGTTTATGGAAATCTTACTATTGAAGTAAACCCAACCACATTAAATATTAACTCCACTAAAAAAGGAGAAGTTGAAGTTAATATTACTAACGGTGTTAACAATACTGCATTTACTGTTGATGACATTACATTAAATGCAACTACTAAAATTGGAAATAACACCACTGTAGTTAAAGTGAAAAGTTTTGATGTTGTTAACGGAAAAGTTATCTTTGAACTTGAAGACGGTGATTTCACTTCAGCTAGTTTAACAATTACATACAAAGATGGACTTTCAAAGGTCATTACTTTAAATAGAATTTATAATGTAAAAATTGAAGTGCTTGTCAATGAAAACCAATATCAAAATGGTGAATTTAAATTTAAATTAGTTGACATTGATGACAATGCTCTTTCCCTTGAAGGTAAAACTTTAAGTTTAACCACAACCGGAAATATCAGAGCAGGATTCAGTGCAAAAGCGAATAATGAAAATATTGTTTCATTCAAAACAATTAACCTTTATGAATTTAATCAAAACTCCACTACATTTGAAATGAACAAATTAAATGTTGGAAAACATCTTGTGGAGTTATCCACTGCTGACAATATCAAATCTTCAAAAGTTTTAACAAATTTAACAATTACTCAAGCAGAGATTAATATTAAAATTGAAAAATTTAAGGAAGAGTATGGAACTACAAAAAATGTAACAATCACAGTTACCAGTAAAAAAGATGGATCTGCTGTTCCAGGCATTATTCTTCATTTAAACATGCCACAAACTACCGGTAAAGATTATTATTTCCAAACTGATTCAAACGGACAAAGTAAAATTTCTGTTTCAAGTTTAGTTGCTGGAAGTTACGAGGTTACTGTAAACAACAATGACACAAAAAACATCAAAAATGCAAAAGCAAGCAGTAATATTACAATCACTAAAAAAGCTGCTGTAATCAAAACAAAAAGCGTAACCATGTATTACAATACTGGTAAGACAGCGACTATTAAAGTTACCGATAAAAAAACTGGTAAAGCTTTATCAGGTGCAATTGTACTTGTAAGATTATATACTGGATCAAAATCCCAAAATTACCTTTTCCAAACAAACAGTAAAGGACAAATATCATTTTCCGCATCATTATCTGTTGGAAAACACAAAATGGTTGTTTCTACTACTTATGATCCTAGATATAATGCTGCTAAAGTAACTAAATATATTACTGTTAAAAAAGCTACTGCAAAACTTAAAGCACCAAAATTGACCACCTATTATAAAGGTGATAAATACTTCACTGTAACTTTAACAAATGCGAAAAATAAAAAAGCGATTTATGACGCTAAAGTAAATATTAAGGTTTTTGTTTCAGCAAATAGATATTACAACTATAACGGACATACTGGTGCAAACGGTCAAATTAGACTTTCACTTGACAATTTAAAACCAGGAACTTACAATGTTATTGTTGAAAAAGGAGAATCCAAAAACTATACTGCAACAAAAATTTCATCAAAAATTGTTATTAAAAAAGCTCCAACTAAATTAACTCCTAAAAAATTAACAGCAAAAAAAGGAGCGAAAAAATACTTCCAAGTTACTGTTAAAAACACAAAAACCAAAAAAGTAATCAAAGGAGTTAAATTAACCCTTAAAGTTTACACAGGTCAAAAATATAAAACTTACACTGTGAAATCCAATTCTAAAGGAATTGCAAAACTTAATGTAAAATCATTAACAGTTGGAACTCATAAAGTTGTAGTGAAATCAGCAAACAAATATTGTGTTGCAAAAGCTAAAACATCCACAATTAAAATAACAAAATAAAATTTAAAGAGAATTAATTTCTCTTACTTTTTTTCTTTTTTATATTTGGCATAAAAACCATCAGTATCTGCATATATTGCATAAAAACCATATTCTTCTGCTTTTTTAATTGATGATTTTATGTATTGCCTTCCCCATGAAGTAATAGCTTTTGCACATTCAAAAGAATACCATCTGAATCTGGGGAAACCATAAATACCATACATTGTATTAGCCAATCTTTTAATGGCCTGTTGCTGAACATCCAATGCCTTTTTTTGTTGCAAATCATCTGATGCCTTCATCTCACGTTTAATTCTGAATCTTTCCTGCAATATTTTATCAATAACTGATGGAATAAAACCTTGAGGGCTTTTTTTGAATTTTAAACCATGTTTAGGAGAAATATTATAATCATCTTCATTTTCAACATCCCCAAGAACCATTACATCAGGAGATATGTTTTTTGAAATGATGATGCTTGGATACAGGCTTCTAAAATCGAATTGAACAAGATTTTCATGAAGTCCTGTTTCAGGTTCCCTTACATATCCACCCTCATTGTCTTCAGCATTTGCACGGTCGGCAAAATTAGCTCCCTGTTTGTTTGGAACAACCTCATTATCAAAATAGGCCTGTTTGACTAAAAACCATTCAGCTTGTTGACCTGTAGCCATACGACTAACGTCAAACAAAGGCTGACCAATAATACGAGTAAGTTCTAAATTAAGAGGCAAGGTTTGTTCTGCTATCTTCAAAGTGGAAACAACATCATCGAGAGAATAATCAAACAGATTGTCCAATTCTTCACCTCCATTGTCCCAAAATTCCCAAATTCTCTCACCAGGAACATCAATCTTTTCTTCACCAAACAATTCATAATAAACTCGTTCCAATGTATATCTCTCAAGGGACATGTACCTTCTCATAACCAGATACAAATCTACATGAATCAGTCCTTTAAGAGATGCTGCATTAGCATAACCTCTTCGAATATATTTGACTTCAGATTCATCCATTCCAATATCCAAATCAACATCCAAAATCTTTGCCCTGTCCTTAAGATATGGGAAATCAAAATTATCAGAGTTATATCCAACTATAATATCCACATTGTTTTTCTTAATAATATCTACAAATTCTTCAATCATCTCTTTTTCGGATTCAACTTGATTTACAAAATCATCCCTATCTTCTGAATTTGTTTTTGTAGAAATAACTTGATTAACACCGAAATTACTGGCCACACCAATCATAATAATTTCATCCTCTTCGGAATTAGGCATCCCATGAGGATTTCTTACTTCCAAATCAAAACTCAAAATTCTAAATTTCTGAGGATAATCCGGCACACGTTTCAGCTCTTCAGTGAGCTTGATTATTTGAATATCTTGCTTTTTAGAATCCAAATTCAAAAATGAATCTAATTCTTCCCCAATGGCTGTCACTTCAGTCATAGGGATAACATCCCTATCCATCAGATATCTTCTATAAAATGGAATATCAAATTCGCGAATCTGAACCACACTTTCAAGATCCCTTAGATTATCCCGATTTTTTGCAAGCTCCTGTGGATGTTCAAATGTGACCTTAACAAATTCTTTTTCAACTTGAAAGTCCTTTTTGATGACTTTTTCAACGGAAATTACATCCAAATTTTCCCTGATTTCTTCAATACCCTTATCAATATCATCACAGACAACATACAAATATGGTTCAAAAGTATCATCCAACAAAATCACATTTTCATCACCATTTTTTGAAAACAACCTGATGACAGGTTTATCCTCATAGGTTACATAATCAATATCAAGAATAACAACATTTTTTTCCATTTAATCATCACCAAGAAGATATTCATTCCTATAACTATCTAAAACGGCATATGTAATTCCCAAAACTAATGGCCCTATAATAAATCCTACAATACCATATACCAAAGGCCCTGCCAAAAATCCAATTAGCAATATCAAAGGATGTATATCTGCATAATGACTTGATAAAGCAGGCCTAATATACATATCAACAGTGCTCAAGAAAAAGCCGAAGAACAGAACAATGACTGCCCTTATATAATTACCGGATGCCACATCTATAAAGAACAATGCCCAATATATTGGCCAAGGCCCAAATACTGGAATTAACTGAAGGATACCTGTCAATACACCTAAAAATATGCCAAATGGATATCCTAAAAGTGAATAACCGATGCAACCAAAAATTCCAATAATGACAGAAGTTAAAAAGTGCCCATAAAAAATACTTTTCAACACATTCTCTATAGCTTTTATTGTATTGTCGAAGAAATCTTTGGAATCATCCGGAACAAAAGACTTGATAAACTCCAGACAGCTATCCCCATCACGAACAAAGTAAAATACAGAACAGACCAAAATAAATAAATCCAGTGTAATGTTTGCAAACTTGCTTACAAATTTAACAGTGTAATTAAGAATATAACTTCCAACATTATTAACTGCTGAATCAAAATAGGAATTGATGGAATTAATATCAACTCCCGCAGGTAAATATGCTGAAATTTGATACATTGCATTATTTACACTAGTATCTAGATTATTGGCTAAAATCCAACTGACAAAAGTCGATACTTCAAATATTATATAAGCTACGAGCAGTATCAACGGTATTAGCACAATAACAACTGCAAGCAAAATAGAAATAGAAGAATATTTTAATTTAGATTGGATTTTATTCGCAACAGGCCTAATCCCATAAGCCAAAATAGCTCCCAAAAGCACCATATTCAAAACAGGAAATACAAACATTAAAGAAATTACAAGCAAAACTATTATAAATAGTATTGGAGTATTTAGATAATCTTTAATGTTTAATCCCATATCAACCACTCAAATTTAGTATTTTACACCAGAAGCGTCCCTTCTATATTTAGCAAATTCATCAATCTTATAAATTTTCCCATTTTCAAAAACAGGACCTTCCACGCAAATTCTCCAGCCTTCACTGTCAACACAGCATTGTCCACATACTCCAAGAGCACATTTCATATATCTTTCAAGAGAATACTGGCCAGGTATTGATGCATCTTCAAGAATATCAAATATTCCTTTCATCATTATTTCAGGCCCACAGACAAATGCATAATCATAAGTCCTACTTTTAAGCAAATCATTTAGGCAATCTGTAGCAAATCCTTTAAATCCAAAACTGCCATCATCAGTACAATGATGAACATTTGCACCTGCCTTTTCAAGAGAATCTGCAAACAATAATTCATCTTTTGTTTGGGCTGCAACTATAACATCAACATTATTTTCTTTTTCAATTAAATCACCAGCTATCGCATTTATTGGAGCCATACCAACTCCACCACCAATAGCCACTATGTTTTTGCCCTCAAATGAATTATCAAAACCGTTACCATAACTTCCCCTTACACCTATTTCATCGCCAACATTTAAATTGTGCAATTGGGAAGTGAACTCTCCAATATTTTTAACGCTAATTGCAAGTTCATCCTTATTAATTTGAGAAATGGACATTGGCTTTTCGTTTTTGAAGTTCCAAACCATTAAAAATTCACCCGGATTTGGGCACCCTAATTTATCCATATCCCAATTAAACTTAAAAGTTTTGATTGTAGGAGTTTCTTCAATAATTTCAGTTATTTCAACAATTTTCGGTTCGTTAATCATATTTTACAACTCCCTATGTGCAAGACCTACCATCTCATCGATTGATGAATATCCTTTTTCATCCATAAATTTCTCCAATCCGAGATTAATCTTGTTAAATACTTCAACACCTTCATCCATAATGGCAGTTCCTATTTGCACTGCTTTTGCACCAGCAAAGATAAACTCAACTACATCTTCAAAAGTATATATTCCACCAACACCAATTAATGGAATATCTACCGCTTCATAAACTGAATAAACATTACTAATTGCAATAGGCTTAATTGCACGACCACTCATTCCTCCAGATTTATGGAACAAGACCGGACGGGCAACATCAATATTAATCTTCATTCCCGGCCCCAAAGTGTTAATGAGAGATATTGCATCTGCACCTGCATCCTCACAAGTTTTTGCAATTTCAGTAATATCGGTGACGTTTGGTGTTAATTTTGCTATAATCGGAACATCACTTGCATCTTTTGCAGCTGATACAATTGTATGGCTCAAATTGCAATCCTGACCAATTGATGCACCAAAACCTTCCATTGCATGAGGACAAGAAATATTCAGCTCAATCATATCAACATATTCCTGAACATCACTTACCAATGAAGAAAATTCATCCGGTGTAGCCCCATATATGGAAGCGACAACAACATTGTTTTTTCTTTCAATCCTTTTTAATTCCTCTTTAAAATTGTCAACACCAGGATTTGAAAGTCCAATTGCATTTAAAATGCCTCCTTCAACCGCAACAGTTGTTGGGTTTGGATAACCCGGATGAGGATTTAGAGAAAAAGATTTTGTAACGACTCCACCGGCACCTGATTTTAAAATCCAATTCATGGATGAAGCATTACTTCCCATAATGCCTGCAGCCAACATTAACGGATTTCTAAATTCCACTCCACAAATATTTGTTTTTAACATAGTATCATCTTTGTAATTAATTATTTAATTAGTTTTTGTTAATTTATCAATGATTTCTTGATATTTCTCATTTTGTAATTTTAAACTGATAACATTAGTTTTATTGGACTTTATGATTTCTTCTTTTGATTTAATTAAATTATCTATTTGTTCATCCTGTTTTTGAATTATCGCATCTTTTTGCTTCAATAAATCTTCATAAGTTTTTGATATCTTTTTAAGTTGGACTTCCAGGTTTTCAGTGTTTGCATTTAACTGCTGCTTGTAATCATCAATTAAGGATCTTAAATATTTTACCTGATCCTGTTTATCGTCAATAATAGATTCTTTTTCTTTAATTTTCTCGGCCAAATCATCCAATTCATTAATTCTTGCTTTATCATAGTCAATTTTAGTATCCAATTTGTCTTCCAAGTTTTTCTTTTCATACTTAAGCTTGGTAGAGTATAATTTTAATTTGTTGATTTCCTCATTTTTACTTTCAAGCTCCATCGACAACTCGTCTATTTCAGCATTTTTAAGTTCCAACTCATATTTTAAATCATCTAAACTTTCTTGTGACATACATTTAATAGTTTAAATTTTATCCTAAAAAAATACTTGGATATTCAATATCTTAAGATGAAAAAAATAACAATATCAATTGAAAATACTTATTAAAAATAAAATGAATAATTTATCTTATGGAATGTTATATTACTTACAGTGTTAAAGGATTTTATGCATTTAACAATGAAAATGAATTGATTAGTGAAAAATTATTTCAAGAAGATGAAATAGTCACCAGATTAATTGATATTGATGATAAAAAGATTGTTGCTGAAGAAATGGAGATAATTGAAGAAGTTTCAAAAAACTACGATGAAATCATTATCGAATCAAATAAACGATTATCAGATTATTCCAATGAAAAAATAATTATCCAAACCCCAAATCAAGCTGGAGAATATTTAAGAAATAATTTTGAAAAATTCAATTTGAATAATGAAGAAATCAGTGAAATTTATCAAAGATTGGCCATTTATAAAATTAAACAGGAATCAGCCAGCGAGGACAAACATCTGATTCAAGCCATTAATTCCATTGATGAAATAGATGAAAGCATTTCTAAATTAATTGAACGCATTAGGGAATGGTATGCATTATACTTTCCCGAAATGGATGTCATTAAAAATAATGAAACTTACATCAAATTAATCTCACAAAATAAATCCAAAGAAAAAATTATGGAAGCCAAGCCGGATGCATTCCCGATCAATGTCATGGATTTGGAAGACGACATTAATCCCCAAGACCTGGAAATAATGAACAAATATGCAAATTCCATTTTTGAACTTCAAAAGACAAGAAAAGAAATTGAAGACTACATTGACATTAAAATGGACACAATTGCACCTAATTTAAAATTAATCGTTGGCCCATCACTTGGTGCCAAGTTGATTTCCCATGCAGGAGGACTTAAACGTCTTGCAACATATCCATCAAGTACCGTTCAGATAATGGGTGCTGAAAAAGCATTATTTAGACACCTGAAAAGTGGAGATAGACCTCCAAAATATGGTTTGATTTACCAACATCCACAAGTAAGAGGTGCAAAATGGTGGAATCGCGGAAAAATTGCCCGTATGCTCGCAGGTAAAATTTCTTTAGCTGTTAGAAGAGATGTTTTCACCAAAACTTTTGACGAAAATTCTTTTGAAGATTTTATCCAAAAAGCAGAAGAAATTGAAAAGAATAATCCATTTCCGACAAAAACTACTAAAAAAAGAAAAGAAGAAAAGGGCAAATCAAAAAATAAGAAGCGAAAAGGTAAAAAAAGAAAGAAAAGGAGATAGATTATGAAAGTTTATTTTAAAGATGAGAATGTTGCAACAAAGAATTTGAATCCTGGAATTTCAGTTTATGGTGAAGAATTAATCAAAGAAGATGAAGAATATAGATTATGGAATCCAAGACGTTCAAAATTAGCAGCTGCTCTTTTAAATGGATTGGAAAATCTGGAGCTTTTAGACACTTCAAAAGTTCTATACTTAGGTGCATCAACTGGAACAACAGTTTCACATATTTCAGATATAGTGACCAATGGAAGAGTGTATGCAGTTGAATTTTCACCAACAACAGCTAAAAAATTAGTTCGGCTTTCACATCAGAGACTCAATATTGCCCCAATTTTAGGTGATGCAACCAAACCCAAAGGATATATGAACTTAGTTGAAAAAAGTGACTTGGTATACTGTGATGTTGCCCAACCAACACAAAGCGAATTATTTATGAAAAATATGAATTTATTTGCAAAGGATGACGGTGTTGGCCTTTTAATGATTAAAGCCAGAAGTATTGATGTAGTGCAAAAACCTAAAAAGATTTTTAAGGAACAAGAGAAGAAATTAAAAGAAAAAGGTTTTAAGGTCATTGAAAAAGTAAAATTGGAACCATACGAAAAAGACCATATTGCGTTTTTAGTTGAAAAAAATTTTTAAGTGAAAACAGCAGAAAATCACTTGACAATGAGCTAAAAATATTAAGAATGACTAGACAACATTAAGGGAAATGAGATTATGTTAAAAAATAAATATTTTATTATACTACTTCTAATATTCTTATTATTTATTATCCCTGCGGCAAGTGCAAGCGATAATAATACTGATTTAATTGAAATAGACATAGGAAATACAATTTCTAACAATAATCCTCTAAATGAAAATGTTGACAACTCTGAAGACATTTTATCTGTTGACAGTCCACATAAAGAATTGACAGACGATGACCTTAAAAATGATTCAATCATTTACTTGAAAAATGGAGAATATGATTATAAACAGAAATATGAACACAGAAACATTACATTTATTGGTGAAGACACATCAAAAACTATTATCAACGGTAACGGAAGTACTATCAATATAACCGAATTTGTATCATTCAACAATCTTACCTTGAAAAACATCAAAATCTACGCTCCCAAAAACCTGACCTCATCGAATGTCCTTTTCAAAGATTTCAAATAAATTATTTTTTTTAAGAAATCTTCACCAATAAGATTACTGGCAAAACTTACCAAAGTTGGAGTATTCTTGCATTTTTAAGATAAAAGTTAAAGTCAGATACATATGCATCTACAGTGATGAACCTTAATTCAACCTTATTCTTTGACATGCATAATATGCTGAGCAGTACATTTCTAAATATGAATTTTCCTAAACTTTTCCCAACATATTTCTTATCAATGGCGAACCTTTTCAGAATTCATATAATTAGATATTTTTCATGCTTAATTAAGATTTCCCTCTCCCAAATTACAAATCAAAAGCAATATCACACTATAAAAGAAAGTATGATGTAAAAATGACAATAAATAAAGAATCCACACGGCATACATTGATTAAAATTGACAAATTTTAACAATAAATCAATGGCCCCAATAGAAAAACCAACAAAACAAGAATTAATTCCAAAATTAACCCAACGTATCAAATTTAAAGAAAAAATAATAAGTTTTTTAATTCAAAATAAAAATCAAAAAGTTCATATAAATTTAATTTTTTATGGGTTGGAAAAAAAGAAAGAATATTAATCAATAACCCAAAAAGTATACTTCTGATACTCCAATTGATATCAACACCTTAAAAATTGCATGATGAAAAACATTCAAAAATTTTATCAACTATAACAAATAATCAGCGATGCAACAACACAACTATTCAAAACCCAATCCATATTAAATCCCAAATCAAAATCCACCCAATATCAAAAGAAATATTAAGATAAATTATTTAAAAATAACCAAAACTTAAAACAACACCCCCACAAAAAAGACAATAATGCATTGTCAATGCAAGAAAAATCTTTGAAAAAATCACCCACTTTTTGAGTGATAATCCACTAAAAAATAGCTCTGAGAAAAGTAAAAAAATACTACAAAAATCGCCAAAAAGTATTACTTAGATAGCTTTTTATAGTATAAAATTAAATATAATAAATGCTAATGCAAATAAAATAAAAGTTCATTGAAACGTCCTTTAGGTTGATTCACTCTATTAATCACTCCATTTAACTAACGCCTAAAGGCATGAACTTATTTTATTGAAATACTTATTTTTAAAAAATTTTTTTTCAAAGATTAATTTGCTTATTTTATTTAAAAAAGTATTACTTACCTATGCCCTAATTTGCTTAGAAAATTATATTTTTAATCAAAAAATTAAATCAAATAACTTTTCAAATTAAAATTAATATTACATTAACTACGAAAAAAACATTGCAAAAACAACATGGATTTACACTTAAAACAAGCAAAAAAGAAATTTGAAATGAAATAATTTTCAAGTGATTTTCGAAAACCAACCCAAAACATAATGGCAAAAATATTAAAATTACGATTAAATAAATTATAGTTTACAAAAAACCATATCAAATAATTAATCAATATTTTAAAAATATAAAAATACAATCAAAAAAATAATATTATTTACAGATACACGTACATGCAACTACAATCTTTTAGAAATCTCATCAAAAATGATTTTTGCAATCTGCTTTTTTGAAGCTAAAGGAACAGATACAACCTCATCATCAACAAGCAAAACTTCATTTTTATCAGATCCGAAATGGCAATCATCAGAAGAGATATCATTAGCTATTACCAAATCAGTTCCTGCATCAGAAATCTGTTTTCTTGCACATTTAATCATCTCATCATGAGATATGTTAAATTCAGCCTTAAAGCCAACCAAAAAAATATCAGGATTGATTTTTTTAATCTGACGTATTATTTTAGTTGTTGGTTTCAAATCAATAGATAATGATTTAGTTGAATCTATTTTTTTATCAGAATGTTTTTTAAATTTAAAATCAGAAACTGCAGCTGTAGAAATAAAAATATCAAAATCAGGAATCAAATCTAAAATTACATCCATCATCTCTTCGCCTGTTTCAACATTTATAACATCAAAAACAGAGGGGATGGTGACAGAAACATTAGCTACAACCAAAGTCAAATTAGCCCCACGAATATAAGCTTGTTTAGCCAGTTCCAAACCCATTTTTCCAGAAGATTTATTGGTAATGCCTCTAACAGAATCAATGGGCTCATATGTACCACCCATACTTATTAAAATGTTCTTTCCTTTGATGATATCAATCCTTTTTATTTAAATTTATAGTCCTTAATGATTCAAGAACAATATCTTCTTTTGATGGAAATTTTGCCTTTCCTTCATCCATCCTAGGTTTAATGAAAATAGCTGACCCTTCATCTTTAATTTTATCGATATTTTCTTTAATGGCCATAAACATTGAATCATGCATTGACGGAACAAAAATAATAGGAGTCTCATGACCTTGGGCCGTAATTAATAAAGTTGAAATTGGATTGTCTGCAATCTTATGGGCAAATTTGGAAATGGTATTAGCAGTAGCCGGTGCAACCAAAATTAAATCCTCCTGAGAATATTTGACATGTTCTATACTTCCAGTTAATTTAGTTACGACACTATTACCAGTTGCAAATTCCATTGCATTAGGATGAATAATTTCACAAGCAGCATCACTCATAAAACATTTAACATCCACATCATTCCTTCTAAATTCCCTGGCTAATTTAATAGACTCGGTAGCTGCAATACTACCAGTAACACACAATATAATCATAAAAACACCTAAAAAAAAGAAATTATGTAATTCGAATATCAGATACTATATAATCAAATACATATAAATTTGATTCGAATTTATCTAAAGGAGCACTATAAAGTAAAACATAAGCTTGTCCACCTTTTTCAAACCAAACCGCCTTATGTTGTTTTTGAACACCATTTTCATTAGAAGTGTAAATGTATTCCAAAGCATCATTGCCTGCAATAGTTGTGGAACCTGATGACACCAGATCATAATCGTTGTTGTATTTCATAGGTTCGTAAGTACTATTTACAAATGTAGCGAAATCCCCTTCAAACGGTTTCTTTTCAATGTTAATATTAACTTGACCTACACCAAATGAATCAACAGAATCTGCTTTTGAAATAGCCATAATTGAATATGATGAAAGAGCATCAGAATAACCCCAATTAGAAGGATAATTTATAGTAATTCCTGATTTAGATAATGTTAAAACAGTTGTATCATTGGATTCTGCACTAACACAAGCAGCTGATACGAAAACTAACATCAATAAAAGAATCATAATACTTCCCTTAATTAATCTACCATCCATACTATCACCTTACTGAGAATTAATTCCCGTTACCTCCAGATTGAGAACTTGAAGAACTACTAGACTGTGAACCACTATCAGAACTACTACCAGACTGTGAACTACTGGAACTATCACTCGAACTACTTGGCGAATAAGCACCAGAATCTGAGCTAGAATAACTATTTGAAGATGAACTCGATGTAGTTTCAACAGAACTAGATGATGAATAACCAGAACCTGAATTAGAAGAACTGTAGTTAGAATGAGAAGTTGACTGAGTTGTTGGAGTTGTTTTATTTATTTCGAGGAATGCTGTATCTTTAACAACACCAGTTGCATTAGCTTGAGATACTGAATCAAAATCAAAATTAAAAACACCGTAAGCAACACCTGCAGTGAAACCTACAACTAATATTAACAATAATAATAATTTAAAAGTTCCACTATCCATAGAAGATTTTTCTCTACGATTATACTTTGCATCGCCTTTTTTGGGATTAATAATATATTTTTGAACTAAATCCTGCTCTTCTTTCTTTTTATTATTGGTAGGTTTTCTACTTCTTTTTTTATTTTTTGAATTATCAGCAGATTTTCCTTGCATAGATCTAATTCTTCTTGTAGCTGCTTGAGCATCAATAGAATTTAATTTATCTTCATATTTAGAACGAAAATAACTATATTTCTCAGCAGAGATTTTACCAGATCTATAATCATTTTCCAAACTGCTCATAATATTAAGAAGTCTATCTCTATCATCTGACATTCCTACCCTCCTCGAACATTATAACATTATAATATATATCCATATTAATTTATAAGTTTACCTAAAATTCAGGGTAAGAACCTAAAACTTTGAAAAAATAAGTATTTTCTTTGATTTCATTTAAAATATTCTGAACCAAAACATCATCTATATGACCATTAAAGTCCACAAAAAATAAATATTTGCCCAAACCTTCTTTAGATGGTCTTGATTCGATTTTAGTTAGGTTAATATTGTTTTTTTGAAAAATGCCTAAAATATTATACAGACCACCAGGGCGATCTTCATAAATTGAAAAAATGATTGAAGTTTTGTCTTTTCCAGTCATTTCATGATATTCTTTTGAAAGAACCACAAATCGGGTTTCATTATTGTCCATGTCCTGAATATTGGATTCCAAAATTTCCAAGCCATATAATTCTACAACTTTTGCATTGCTGATTGCCGCTTTAGATTTATCACCTACAATGCTTTTGGCAGCCCTTGCAGTGCTAACCTCATAGTGAGGTTGAATCTTATGATTTCTAATATATTCCTGACATTGCGCTATGGCTTGAGCATGAGAGTACACATCTTCAATATCTTTCATTTTAGTACCTGGATTGACCACCAGATTCTGATTGATTGGAATGACAATCTCATTAAATATTTTTAAATCATATTTATGGGCTAATTGATCTAAAGTAATTCCAACAGGCCCTTCAATAGAATTTTCTATAGGTACAACACCATATGAGCATTCATCAGAATGCACGCTTTCCATTACTGCAGGAATAGTACAAAACGGAATTAATTCATCCCCAAAGTTGCTTGCTGCCTCATGAGTAAATGTTCCTTCAGGTCCTAAAAATGAGATTAAAGAAATAAGAACCCCTCCAAAAAAAATAAAAAAAGATATTTAAGATTCTAATTTTTCAATTAGTCTTAAAATATCGGTTTGTGTAATTATTCCAACAACTTCATCATTTTCAACAACTGGCAAACCATTGAATCCAGTTTCCATGATGATGTTGGATACTTCAGTTATAGACATGTCTTTTGAGACAAAAGTTGGATTTATAGACATTATGTCTTCAACTAAAAGCTCTTTAATTTGAGATTTCTGATATTTCTCCGGAACTTTTTTCCTAAAGTCAATGAAAGCTCTCATTAAATCTTTAGATGTAATCATTCCAACAAGTGCGTCATCATCTACAACAGGTAACCTTCCAACATTAGTTTCAAGCATTTGTCTTCTTGCATGAACAATTCTTTCAGTTGGAGATATAACTGTTAAATCTTTAGACATTATTTCTTTTACAGTAATCTTATCAAATGCAATTCCAACGGCAAGGGTAACAAAGTCTGCTTTTGATACTATTCCAACCATTTTATCTTCATCCATTACTGGAACAGAACCAATACCTTTATCCAACATTATTCTTGCTACTTCATCCAATTGCATTGTTTGAGGAACTGTAATAACATCTTTAACCATTACAGATGAAATATGAAGTCTTGATGCAGGCATACTCTCATATTTTGATGAACCAAGTTTATTAGCGATGTCTCTTTCTGAGATAATACCTACTAATTGCTTGTTATTGGTTACAGGTAAACGAGATACATTATGTTTACGTAATAATTTTAATGCATCAGAAAGATTTTGATCTTTATCTATAGTAATTATATCCTCAGACATCAAATTCTTAATTTGCATATTATCATCTCCTTTAAAATGTTTAATATCTTTTAACTGCTCTTAAAATGTCTCTTTCAGTGATAATTCCCATTACTTTATCATCTTTAACTACTGGAACACCACCAATATTCTTTTCAGCGAATAATTCACATAATTCACCAATAGTCATGTTTGGTTCAATTGTGATTGGTTCAGTGACCATTATTTCTGAAATTACTGTTTCTAAAACATCAGTAGCCAAATTGGAATTTAAATTATCGAATAATTCTTTTGCATTTAAGAATCTAATAATGTCGGTAGAAGTAATAATACCTAATAATTTTTTAGCTGCTTTAGATATATCAGCTTCTCCACCGACAACCGGAATTCTTCTTAAACCGTTTCTTACCATGATTTTACATGCACTTTCAAGAGGAGTTCCAGGAGTAGTAGTGAATACTTTAGTACTCATGTAATCCTGTGCGGTTTCTCTAGAAGCCACACCAGCCAAGGATAATGCAATATCCCTTTCAGTTACAATACCGACAAGTTTATCATCACCATCAACAAGAGGAATAGCACCTAACTGATTAGATAACATTGTTTCAATAGTTTCGCCAATTGAAGCTTTTTTAGATAATGAAACTACGTCACGAGTCATGATTTCTCTTACAGGTTCATTGATAGCTGCTAAGAAGTTGTCTTCGTATTTTTTCTCAATAATGTTAAATTTACTTCCTCCACCAAAGAAGTCTAATATATCCATTACTGTTACAATACCTAACACTTTACCAGAACCAGGGTCGGTAATTGGTAATCTTCTAAATTCATGTTCCATCATTACTTTAGCAGTATCTTTGATACTTTTTGAAGGAGGAATAGAAATTACATCTCTTGATGCAATAGCCATGATGTCTCCTTCTTTATCATGAACTTTAGTTTCACGTTCGATTGCGCCTGTGTTTGATTTTCTGTTAATGGATGTTTTATCTTTCATTTTCACACCTCTACTATAATTATATCACTTTTTAAAAATAAAATCACACAATTAAAAACAAAATTACTCAATATCCAGAATTTTATGAATTTGAGGGATGGTGGAAACTTCAAAATATTGCCCAACAATCTCTGAAAACTCAAATAATTTAAAATTAAGGTCCTTCCATTCGTTTAATGGACTAGAAGGTTGGATAATTATTTGAAGATCACTTTTGCTTGAAATATTATCGGATAATTTTTTGATTACCTCTTTAAATGATTTTATTTTTGTTGAAGGCAATATAACTACTTTACAATATACATTTTTAGACTTCGCCATTAATAAATTTAGTGATTTAATTTCATTGAAAAAAATTTCATCATCAAAATCACCATCAAAATGCTCAGGCAATTTAATATCCAATGAAACCATGTCCAATTTTTCGATTGAATCAAGATTATCCGGCAAAGTACCGTTAGTTTCAAGCATTATCTTCAAATCCGTTAATTTTGAAACTTCATTAATGAAATCTGGATACAGACTAGGTTCACCTCCAGTAAATGAAATGCTTCTGCAATCAGGAGTTAATAATTTATTTATTTCATCAGTTACTTGCTGTGGTGTCATTAACTTGCCTGATTTTTCAGATTTACTATCATTGGTGTCACAATAATTGCAGTTTAGATTGCATCCTGCAAATCTAACAAATATTTGTCTTTCACCTATCAATAATCCTTCACCCTGAAAGGATGAAAAAATCTCAATAATTGGAGCTTTCATCATAAATCTTTCCTGTACATCGCTCCCTGACCGATTCCTTCATTTACACAAACTGAAACGTATTCCAAATTGTCATAAGTTTCGGATAATTTTTTAGCCAAAGTTTCTGCAAAAAATTTAGACAATTCTTCAGCTGAAGTATAGGGCAATGGTAAAAATACACAGTCAACTGCAGGAACAGAATAACCTTTACCATCTATTTTAAATCTAACAGAATTTTGTTCTTTTAAATCAAAAATTGAATCTTTATTCTTATCAAATTCCTTAAATTCTATCAAATCATTGTAAACAGGAATCAACAATCTGTGGTCCAGTTCGTCACAAATTGCCTTAGTATAATCTTTAACATCTTTAAAATCAACTACAAACTCGAATTTTCCTGCCCTTTCACCTTCAATTTCAATATCAACAAAATATGAATGACCATGAATAAATCCGCAGGATTCATGGCCCGGAATTACATGGGCAGAAGAAAATCTTAAATTAGATTGAATACCGTTTACTAAAATTTTCATCCTAACACCTTAGTTTTACTTATATCTTTTTCAATAGTTTCCAGCTCGTCAATGAATCTGGAAACTGTATCATTAATTAAATTTAACAAATTGTCATTGTTGAATACATATTCACCATTGACTTGAATATCAAATAATCCAATGGTTTCCACATCATTCGGAGTCCCCTTATCTTCCAGATTAAGTGCAAAGTGTATTTTAGCAGAACTTAAAGAAACACTGGCTATGGAAATGGATAATTTTCTATTTTCAACAAAGATATCGTCTCCTTCTCTTTTTGTTGAAATGCCATACTCTGTCAATATTTCCCTAAATATCATGACCAAAAGCCTTTGCCTTAGATATGCAACCCTCATATTTGTAGGCTGTTGGTCAAAAAACTCGCATATGAAATTAACCATATAATTTGATTTAATTTCCAACCCAACATCTGCAAAATCTTTTAGATTATCAGGAGTGATGTTGACCGGGCCAATCCAAGTAACTATAGAAGAACCGTAAATTCCAAACTCCTGGAAAGCCCATGAAGGATTAATTTGACTTCCATCATATTCAAATATTTCATCAACATGCTTATGAGTAATAGTCATAAGTTATTATTATTATTTATTTTTATTTAAATTTTGAGATTAAATCAAAAATTAATTTAATACTGAATACAAAATAACAATAAGGAGACAATAATATGGAACAAGTACGAACAAGAGATTTCATTTACACAAGCGATGATTTGTATTTCGCATCAACCAATTACATCCATCCGGAAAACCGAGTCATTTCATTTTTAAGATATGTCCCCGATCCTAAAGGAGACCGTGAAAAAGACGGTAAACGTTATAGAAAAGTAGGATCTGAAGAAGCATACTCATATTTACGTGAAAACTATCCTGATTATTTGTATTTTTCAGATGTTACCAATGTTGAAATGATGGGAGTTCCATTGGAAAAGGTTGAAAAAATAATAAAACCTGAAGAAAGGCTTTTAGGCCTTAAAAAGACTTTTGATGAAGGAAGAGATGTTAAAAATCCAGAACTGATTGCAAAATTAATGGATGTTGCCGACTTTTTCCATTTTATGGCAGACATTCCATATGACCATCTGGGAATTTCCGGTTCAATCCTGCCTGGCCTTCAAAAAAGTGATGTAAGCGATTTGGACTTTGTCGTATATGGTCTTGACAATCACAGAAGAGCGATTACCGCTTTTAAAGAGCATCGTGGAAAAGAAGTCCACATCGAAGAAGTTGACAAGCACATTACCGTTGAAGGAATCACCAACGATTACTGGGATTTCGTATATGATAAAAGAATGTTTGATGAAAGCCTTACAAAAGAGGAATTCAGATGGTATGAAAACAGAAAAGCAAATAGAGGAACAATCAACGGAACATTATTCGATATTCTAGCCACCAAAGATTACGATGAAATTGAAGGTGTTTGGGGAGATACAGTATATGAGCCTCAGGGAATCGCTCAAATCGAATGTGACATCGTAAGTGCACTTGGAGCATTCGACAATCCTTCACTTTATACAATTGAAAATGTAGAAGTTCTTGACGGCGTTGATTTCCCATTGACTGAAGTTGTTTCATTTACACACACCTATGCCGGCGAAGTTATTGACGGTGAGCATGTAATTGCTAAAGGCAAAGTGGAAAAGGTCATTGTAAATGGTGAATTTTCACATTACCGCATTGTTGTCGGAACTACTCGTGAAGCAATTGATGAGTATCTAAAGCTTAAGGAAAGTCCTGCTTAGATAATACTTCAAGGTTTGTAATTCTTTAAACCAAAGAAAAAAAAATTCAGAGAGGATTTAAAAAAAGGTTGATGTTAATGTAAACACCCAATACAGATTATCAATTCAAGTAGAAAACAAAAAACAAATAGAATTCTCAAAAAAATAGTCAATTAATGTCTATATTGTGAGTTTTACCCCACAATACATCCCATTAGACATTAAAATCATACAACTAATTTTTTGAGGTTTTCTCCATTGGAGATAACACTCTTGTTTAATTATATGCATTAAATCGTATTTAAAGCTTGTTGAAGCCATTAAATAAAATTGATTTGAGAAAAACATCACATATAAACTTTACTGAGATTAATCTTTAAAAAAAGAAACGATATTATGAAGAGTATCCTCCAAAAAAATAATTGCCAAATTTTTTAAACAAACACTAAAAATTTAGGACACATATTATTAACTTTTCACGATTTTACATTACAAATATTATTCATTTAAGAAAAATAACAAATATAAATCTATTCAAATTATTTTAAGAAAAAATAACATGAGTTAATCAAATTTAATACAATAA
>R27__coassemble_316_pt1 | contig 34155 bp, 27 predicted proteins | sample R27__metabat2_low_PE_024 | metagenome-assembled genome bin R27
CATTTAAATCAATGAAATTCACAAAATTTAATAAATATGTTAAATATACATATGATTATATTATCAATAATTAACGAGAAATGATATTATGACAATTGAAGATGTAAAAAAATTCAAGGAATATTTTTATAAAAAAATTGCTGATTTTGATGAGTCATCAATGATTACTCCAAATATTAACGGAGAAAAGGAAACTGGAAAACATAAAAAGGCAACACTAGAAATAAAAAAAGGAGACTTGAGCGAATTCTTACAGAATAATGAAGTGACATTAAACACACTTTGTTTAGCAAGTACAATATTAACTTTAAACAAATTTAACTTTACAAAAGAAATATTGATATATTACGGAAATAACATCCCTTTCGCATCTAAAACTGATGACAGAACAATTTCCGTTAAAAATTACTTGGATGAACTTAATGAAACTTACAAGGAAACATTGAATTATCAAGATGTGTCAAGTCAAGATTTGCTTTCCGAATCAAATTTAAAACTAGAGTTTTATTATAACTACAATGATGATTTGAAGTTTGATGTTTCAGAAAATGAATATCCTAATTATTTGAAAGTCATAGAAGAAGATGACAAAATAACTTTATCCCTTTTATTTAACGACCAGTTATACTCTGATGAGTATATTAACATATTTTTAAAAAGCATTGAAATAATCATGCGCCAAATCATAAGCAATGACCCGAGTGAATTAAGTATTTGCGACATTGCTATTGAACAAGAGCAAGAAAATATCGAGTTTCTGGATATTGGAATTCCATATCTTCACAAACGTTTCGAAGAACAAGTTGAAAAAAATCCAGACAAAACTGCACTTGTCTCCAACGGCGAAATATTTACATATTCTGAGCTAAACCAAAAAGCGAATCGTATTGCAAATGCCCTTATCAAAAGAGGAGTAAAACCTAAAAATAACATTTTAATTAAACTTTCAAGAACAAGTGATTTAATTGCATCAATATGGGGTATTTTAAAAGCTGGTTGTGCATTCATACCAATGGATACAGAATATCCAAAAGAAAGGATTGATTACATCTACGAAAACAGCCAAGCTGAATATATCATTTCAAACGAAACAAACGATGAATCAATAGATATAAAAGAACTCTTAAAAGAAGAAAATACCGAAAATCCAAATGTTGAAATTGACCCTGATGATTTAGCATACATGATTTACACATCAGGATCTACTGGAAATCCAAAAGGAGTAATGATTCGCCACAGAAACATATGTAACTTAGTAGAAGATTATCCTAAGACTCATTATGACAGACTTTTAAGTATGACCACAATTTCCTTCGATGTAGCACTGGAAGATATTTTAACAAGTCTTACAGGCGGTCTTGAATTAATTTTTGCTAATGATATTGAAATTAAAAGCACACCAGAACTAGTTAAATTAATCAATAAGTATAAACCACAAGTAATGGATGTAACTCCATCAAGATTGGCAGCATACCTTGAAGTCGACTCATTTTGTAAAGCAATCAAATGCATAGAAGCCATATTCATCGGTGGAGAACAATTTTCAGCATCCACCTACACAGAACTTATAAAACACAGTGATGCAATTGTATACAACAGTTACGGGCCAACTGAAACCACAATTACCTCAAACAACAAAATTATAACTGATGTTAATGATTTGACCGTAGGTCCCCCAGTAAGAAATTATATTACTGACGTAAGAGACATTGATGGTAAATTACTACCACAAGGAGTAATGGGAGAACTATACATTGGAGGCCCAGGTGTTGGAAAAGGATATTACAACTTAGATGATAAAACAAAAGAAGTATTCCTAACCATTAATGACCTCCCATACTACAGAAGTGGGGACTATGCAATTGAAACATCTAACGGTGAAATTGACATAAAAGGAAGAATCGATAACCAAATCAAACTCAGAGGACTAAGAATAGAAATCGGAGAAATCGAATCCAACATCGGAAAATATCCAAAAATAAAACAAAATGCAGTTGTTATTAAAGAAATCAATAATAACGACCACCTTTGTGCATACTTCACTGCTGAAGAGGAAATTGATACTGAAGATTTAAAAGAACACTTGAAAGAAAGATTGACCAGATACATGGTTCCAACAGTATTTATGCAATTGGATGAAATGCCACAAACACCAAATGGAAAAACTGACATTAAACAATTGCCGGAACCAGAATTAAAATTATCATTAACACTTCCTGAAACTGAAACTGAAGAAATATTAATGGGCATTGCTTCAAAACTTACAGAAACTGAAGAATTTGGTACTACCGATGATTTATACACTGTAGGATTTACTTCATTAACATTGATGAAGTTAAATGCAATCATCTATGAAGAATTGCATGCTAACTTAAACATTATTGAACTGTTAAATGATCCGACAATTAAAAATATTGCAAAACAAATTGACAACATCGAAGAAGATGGAATAGATTTAGATGCATTAATCGAATCAGCAAAAGATACAATTTATTATCCATTAACTTCAAATCAATTGGGAGTTTACTACGAATGTATCCAAAGTACTGAAGAAGCACAATACAATCTTCCGGCTACAATCAAATTCGACAATTCAGTTGATGCTGAAAAATTAAAAGAAGCTATAATAACTACAATTGAAGCATATCCATATCTTAAAACCAGACTTGTCACACATGATGGAGAACTAATGCAAAAACGTGATGATTCAATTGCAATTGAAGACATTCCTATTGTTGAAGTGGATTCCATTACTGATGAAGAAATTGAAAAAGAAAATGTGAAAACATTTGAATTGGAAGATAATCAATTGTTCAGGTTCAAAATATATAAAACTCCTTCACAAACAATATTGTTCTCAGATGTTCACCACATAATTACTGATGGGGAATCTCTTGATAATTTATTTAACAATATCGCTAATGCTTATGATGGAAAAGAACTTGAAAAAGAAACTATTGACGGATATCTTAACAGCATTATTGAAAAAGAAAATGAAAAAAGCGAACATTACGAATTATCTAAAAAATACTTCCAAGACCAATTAAGTCATGAAGTGGATTCAACAATCTTAACACCTGACTTAAATGGAGACCAAGAAAAAGGAATTTTAAAACCAGTATCCAAAAACATTGATCCTAACGAAATTAGTGAATTCTGTTCCAATACTAAAATAAGTCCTAATGTATTGGTCATGGCAAGTACAATATTGACATTAAACAAATACACATTCAGTGATAAAACTTTATTAACAACAATTTTCAACGGTAGGGCAAACCCTAATTACTACAATACTCAAGCATTTTTAGTAAAAACACTACCAATAGTATCAATCAATGAAAACAGAAATCAAACTGTTAAAGAATTCTTAAAGCAGGTTTCAGATATTTGGAAAGATACTATTAATTACAGCGATTATCCATATGCAAATATTGCTGAGGAATTTAAATTAAAACCGGAATTTTTCTATGCATATCACAACTTAGATTCTGAAAAAATAGAAATTAACAATAAAACTTACGAAGTTGAATATGTAAATACCGTTGAAACCAATTACAAAATTGTTTTTGATGTAAATGAAACTAAAGACAATGTCGAATTCTTCCTACAATACAATGATCAATTATACTCCAAGGAATATATTGAAACATTTGTAAATTCCATCCTGATTACTTTAAAACAGATTATGGGAAGCAATATTGAAGAATTCATGATTAAAAATATTGAATTGGAAACCGAAAGGCCACTACCTGAATTCATACCTGTAGAAACACCATTCATACACAAACGTTTCGAAAAACAAGTGGAAACAAAACCGGACGAAATAGCACTCGTTGCAACAGATGCAACACTAACATACAAAGAACTAAACGAAAAAGCAAACAGAATCGCAAACGCACTCATCAAAAAAGGAGTAAAACCAAAAAGCAATATATTGGGAATGCTTAAAAGAGACAGTGCATTAATTGCAACAATTATAGGTATTTTAAAAGCAGGATGTACATTCGTACCATTGGATTTAGAATACCCTGTTGAAAGAATTCAATACATTTATGAAAACAGTCAAGCAGACTACATAATTACTGAAGATGAATCAACAGATGTTTCTTTAAATATTGAAGAGTTACTTAAAGAAGAAAATACCGAAAATCCAAATGTAGAAATAAGTCCTGATGATTTAGCATATATGATTTACACTTCAGGATCTACCGGAAAACCTAAAGGTGTAATGATTGGTCACGAAAATGCATGCAACCAAGTAGCTGAAAATCCAAAAGCTGAATACAATAATTTATTAAGCATTGCAACAATCGCATTCGATACATCCCTTGAAGATATTTTAACCGGAATTACTAACGGAATTAAAATCATCTTCGCAAACGACAATGAAATCAAAAACGTTGTTGACCTGATAAAATTAATCGATGAAAACAAACCGGAAGTAATGGAATTCACACCATCAAGATTGATTTCATACCTTGAAGTAGATGAATTCTGCGAAGTAATAGAATGTGCAAAATGTATCGTAATGGGAGGAGAACAATTCTCAGCCAAAGCATTCAACGGAGTCAAACAATACACCAATGCAAAAGTATACAACAGTTACGGACCAACAGAAGCAACAATAGCATCCAACTACAAAGAAATAACCGACCCGGAAAACATCACAGTTGGACCTGCGCTCAAAAACTATGTGACAGAAGTTAGAGACATTGACGGCAAACTACTACCACAAGGAGTCATGGGAGAACTATACATCGGAGGAATCGGTGTAGGTAAAGGATACTACAATATGCCGGACAAAACCGAAGAAGTATACCTCACAATCAACGACATCCCATACTACAGAAGCGGAGACTACGCAATCGAACTACCAAATGGTGACATAGACATCAAAGGAAGAATCGATAACCAAATCAAACTCAGAGGACTAAGAATAGAAATCGGAGAAATCGAATCCAATATTAATAGATTCCCGCAAATAAAACAAACTGTAGTAGTAATTAAGGAGATCAATAAATCTGAGCACTTATGTGCTTACTTTACAGCTGAAGAAAAAATAGATACTCACCTGTTAAAGCGTTACTTAGGAAATAAATTAACCAAGTACATGATTCCATCAGTGTTTATGCAAATAGATGAAATACCTCAAACACCAAATGGAAAAACTGATCTCAAGGAATTGCCTGCTCCAGTACTAAACTTAGAGAATGTAAAACCTGAAAATGAAACTGAAGAAAAAATATTCAAACTCACATCTGAACTCATCAATACTGATGAATTCGGTACAACAGATGATTTGTATGCATTAGGATTCTCTTCATTAACCTTAATGAAATTAAATTCAATGATTTATAATGAAACTAATGTTAACATCGATATTACTTCATTATTTACAAATCCTACTGTTAAAAGTCTTGCAGATAAAGTTGACAATAATATAGAATCACAAATTGATATTGAAGAAATAATTGAATCTTCAAAGGATATGGAGTTATTCCCATTGACTTCAAACCAATTGGGTATCTACTATGAATGTATACAAACCGACAAAATAAAATACACAATGCCATATGCAATAAGGTTTGACAACAATGTTGATCCAAATAAACTAAGAGATGCCCTTATCAAAACAGTTGAAGCACACCCATATCTTAAAACAAGAATAATAAACACTGATGATGGAGAAATAAAACAGAAAAGATGTGATGATGCAGAAATTGATGAAATTGAAATTGTCGAAATTGATTCAATAACCAATGAGGAAATAATGGAAAATGACATAAAATTAATCCCATTAGATGACAATCAATTATTCAGATTCAAAATCTACAATACACCATCTGAAACAATATTGTTCACTGATTTCCATCACATCATAACAGATGGAGTATCTCAGGATAATTTCTTCGCTGATGTGACAAAAGCATACAGAAATGAGGAACTTAAAACAGAAAAGATTAATGGATACATTTACAGTTTAATTGAAGAAGAAATGGGACTAAATGAAGTTTCAGAAAAATTCTTCAAAAATAAATTCAGCGAAGGTTTAGAATCTACAGTTTTAACACCTAACCTAAATGGAAATCCTGATAATGGAAACATAAAACTTATTAAGGATACTGTAAACTCCACATTTGTCAGACATTTCTGTAAAGACCATTCCATAAGTCCAAACGTTTTATTCATGACTGCAACAATGATTAGTCTTGATAAATTTACATTCAACGACAAATCATTAATAACAACCATTTTCAACGGTAGGGCAAATTCAGATTACTTTGACACTCAAGGAATGTTAGTTAAAACATTGCCAATTATTGTCAACAGTGAAAAACGTGACATGATGATTGAAGACTACATCAAATTAGTTGACAAATCCTGGAAGGACGCATTGGTTCACAGCAATTACCCATACACTAAACTTGCAGAAGACTACCAGTTAAAACCAGAATTCTTCTATGCATTCCACGAAGACTTTGAAAAAGACATGATTAAAATCGATGATAAAAGTTATGATATGATTCCACTCGACGGTACCGTAGCAACAGATTATAAAATAAACTTAGATGTGTTTGATGATGGAGAAATAATTGGAATATATATTGAATATAATGACCAAATATATTCCAAAGATTATGTTAAAAAATTCCTACAAGCAATTAAGTACACATTATTCCAATTCTTCATAAATGATATGGATAAAATCAGCATCAAAGACATTGAATTAAATAATGAATATGAAATGCCAGTATTTGATGAGTTAGATACACCATTCTTACACAAACGTTTCGAAAAACATGTAGAAACAAAACCAGATGAAATAGCACTCGTTGCAACAGATGCAACACTAACATACAAAGAACTAAACGAAAAAGCAAACAGAATCGCAAACGCACTCATCAAAAAAGGAGTAAAACCAAAAAGCAATGTACTTGCAATGCTTCCAAGAGACAGCAATTTAATATCAACCATATTAGGTATATTCAAAGCAGGTTGTACATTTGTACCACTGGATTTAGAATATCCTCAAGAAAGAATTGACTACATCTATGAAAACAGTCAAGCAGACTATATCATAAATACCAGTGGAGAAGCAGAAAATTCATTAAATATCCATGATTTAATTAAAGAGGATGATGCTTCCAATCCTGATGTTGAAATTACCCCTGATGATTTAGCATACATGATTTACACCTCAGGATCTACCGGAAATCCAAAAGGAGTAATGATCAGTCACGAAAATGCATGTAACGAAGTAGCTGAAAATCCAAAAGCTGAATATAACAACCTGTTAAGTATTGCTACAATTGCATTCGACACATCCCTTGAAGATATCCTGACCGGACTTACCAACGGAATCAAAATCATCTTCGCAAACGATGTGGAAATCAAAAACCTTGTTGATTTGATAAAACTTATTAAAGAAAATAAACCGGAAGTAATGGAATTCACACCATCAAGACTGCTTTCATACCTTGAAATCGATGAATTCTGTGAAGTAATAGAATGCGCAAAATGTATCATAATGGGAGGAGAACAATTCTCAGCCAAAGCATTCAACGGAGTCAAACAATACACCAATGCAAAAGTATACAACAGTTACGGACCAACAGAAGCAACAATAGCATCCAACTACAAAGAAATAACCGACCCGGAAAACATCACAGTTGGACCTGCGCTCAAAAACTATGTGACAGAAGTTAGAGACATTGACGGCAAACTACTACCACAAGGAGTCATGGGAGAACTATACATCGGAGGAATCGGTGTAGGTAAAGGATACTACAATATGCCGGACAAAACCGAAGAAGTATACCTCACAATCAACGACATCCCATACTACAGAAGCGGAGACTACGCAATCGAACTACCAAATGGTGACATAGACATCAAAGGAAGAATCGATAACCAAATCAAACTCAGAGGACTAAGAATAGAAATCGGAGAAATCGAATCCAACATCGGAAACTTCCCAGATATCAAACAGAACATTGTAGTCATTAAGAAGATTAACAATACCGAACATTTATGTGCCTACTTCACAGCAGAAGATGAAATTGACACTGATGAGTTAAAAGAATATTTAAAAGAAAGATTAACCAAATATATGGTTCCAACAGTATTCATGCAATTAGATGAAATGCCTCAATTGCCAAATGGTAAAACTGATACAAAACGTTTACCAGAACCAAAAATGGAAATCAAGTATGTTGCACCTGAAACTAAATTGGAACAAGAACTTTGTACCATCTTTTCAAATATATTAAATATTGAAACTGTTGGTGCTGAAGACAATTTCTTTGAAATAGGTGGAACATCACTTATTGCATCCAAACTCATTATTGAATTACTAAAACAGGATTACACAGTCAAATATGATGATGTATTCCATAATCAAACTCCAAGAAAGTTAGCCAAGTTCTTATCTGGAGAAGTTGATGAAGAAAATATGGAAGCAAATGCAATCAAAAATTATGACTACAGCAATATCAACAAACTTCTTGAAGAAAATACTTTGGATAACTTCTTAGATGGGGAAACTGAAGAAATCGGCAATGTATTATTAACTGGAGTCACAGGGTTCCTTGGAATTCATGTATTATACGAATACATTAAAAATGAAACAGGAACCATCTATTGTATGTTAAGAAAAGGTAGCTTTGATTCCTGTGAAGATCGTCTAATCGACTTAATGGACTATTACTTCGATGAAGACCTAACTGACCTCATAGGTTCAAGAATCATATTGAGTGAAGGAGATATAACATCACTCGATGACTTCAAAAAACTTGAAGACTATCCTATCGACACAATAATAAACTGTGCAGCTATTGTAAAACACTACACAGCCGATGACTACATCTTTAAGGTAAATGTTGATGGAGTAATTAATGGACTTAAATTTGCACAGTCAAGAGACAACATCAAATATGTGCAAATTTCTACAGTAAGTGTTCTTTCAGGTTATTCAGAAAATGAAGAAGCATATCCAGATGTAAGGTTTAACGAAAGAACTTTATACTACGAACAAGACTTAACCAACAAATACTTAGGCAGTAAATTCTTAGCTGAAAGAATGGTTTTAGAAGCGGCAACAAAAGGATTGCCTGTAAAAATAATTAGAGTTGGAAACCTCATGAGCCGTTATAGTGATGGAGTATTCCAGAAAAACTATGACACTAATGCTTTCCTAAACAACATAAAAGCTATTAAAAACCTTAAAGCATTAACACCTAATATGTCTCAAGAAGTCGTAGAAATGAGTCCAATTGATTGTGTTGCAAGAGGAGTTCTTGAATTATCAAAAACACCTAATAAATGTAGGGTATTCCATTGTATGAACAATAAGTATATCCTTAATAGTGATATAATTAATGTGCTAAATACCTATGGTTATGACATCAAAGAAGTAAGCAATGAAGAATTTAAAGAAATATATGAGAAAAATATGGATGAAAACATCCAAGGATTGATTACCGCTGAAATTGGTATTGATGACCTTGATGAAGTAGACGACTTCGATGCAAAAATTGAAATCGAACAGACTACAGAAATTCTTCATGAATTAGGCTTCGATTGGCCACAACCTGATGATGAATATCTAAAAAAATTAATAGATTATTTAAATAGCGTTAAATATTTCGATTAAATAAGAGATGAAAATCATGAAAGTCATAATAGCAGAAAAAAAATTTAGGGAACTGCTAATTCCAACAATATTAATAGCTATGGCTTTAAATATAACTGCTATTGTTGATGCAAGTTTCGTAGCAACATATGTTAGTGCAGATGCACAAGCAGCATTACAAGTTTTAGAGCCATTAGTATTGTTGGTTACAGTTTTTGAATGGTTCTTTGGTCTTGGAGGGCAAATTTTAGCTTTAAATAGAAAAGCAGAATTTGATACTGAAGGAAGTAACCATTATTTCACATTATCAATTATAGCAACAATTGCAATATCTTTAATTTTGGCAATACTCTGCCTAATGTTTCCAGATTATGTAATGGCAATATTGCATTGTCGTGCTGATTTAGCACCGCTCGCCAAATCATATGGATTTTACTTTTTTATAAGTATGCCAATTTCAGTTACTTTAGCAGTGCTCAGCCAATATATTCGTGTTGATGGCCAGCCAAATTTATCATCTGCATTGATTGTTGTTGCAAATCTGATAAATATCATATTGAACTTTGTATTTTTGGATTTAATGCATATGGGCATTGAAGGATCATCCCTTGGATTATTAATCGGGTATTCAGTAGGACTAATTTGTTCAATATTATACTTCATCAGTCCAAAAAGAACCTTCAGATTCTCATTTGGTAATGTACCAATCAAAAAATGGTTTAAATCCTTTGCAGAAATGTTAAAAATTGGTTTTCCAGGCGCAAGTATCGGAATATTCGATTTGCTTTTAATTGAAATAATGAACGTTGTTCTTGAAGCAGTTATGGGCAAACCTGGTTTAAATGCATATAACGTTTGTACTAATGCATTACTAATTATAAGTATATTAGTTGTTGGAATTTCAGAGACATTATCTTCAATAGTGCCTGTTTACTATACCCACAATGATTATCTGAATCTGAATCATTTAATAAGAAGGTCTCTTCTAGCAACAACAATATGTGCAATTGTATTTATTGCATTGATATGGATCTCCCCGGATACAATTTTAATGTTCTTTAGTCTTACAGACAATGCAGCTGCAGATCAAATAAGAAATGCACTTAAAATATTCTCATTATCATTCTTGCCATTTGTATTGTCTACATTACTAATCTTCTATTATGAGGCAATTGAGAGAACTGTTGTTTCAACAATTATTTCATTTATTTCAACATTTTTGGGTCCATTAGTATTGACCTTTGCACTTTATCCAATAATCGGAGTAGATGGTATTTGGTTATCATTCCCATTAGGAACTGTTTTAGCAATCCTTGTTGCATGGATTTATGTTAAAATTATTGAAAGAAAAGAAAAAGAATATAGTGGACCGTTCTTTATTAAAAAAGATTTAATTCAGAAAACTCGAAACTATACCATAGAATCAGTTAATGATGCAACAAGAACTGAAATGATGGAACACTTGAAAACATTGGATTTAGATGATTCATCAACAAAAACCATTGTTAAATTAATAGATGAAATATTTAAGTTCAATAATAATGATGTTGCTATGGAAGTTCTAATCATTGATTATGACGATAACATTACAATCAACATAAAAGACGAAGGTAAAAAGAATATTTGGGAGAATATCAGTAAAGATCTTCTAGACAATAAAAGTATCAAATTTACTGAAGTTTTAGGATTCAACAATACAGAATATGTAATTAACAAAAGCTAAATATTACTTTTAGCTTTTAATTTTCATTTTTTAAAATAAAAAAAAAAACTTATTTTAATAAATTAAAAAAAATAGAAAAATTAAAATAGCTTAATGAGTTATTAAACTATTTTTAACGATTGAAAAAAATTATTTAATGGTTAAAATCTTATCGAACCCGGACATGGAAAATATTTCTTTAATTGTATCATTTACATTAATGATAACAAATGGAATGCCTTCAGGTTGCAATTTTTTCTGAACTAAAACTAAAACTCTTAATCCTGCACTTGAAATATATTCTAACTTTTCTAAATCAAGAATTAATGAGTCAAATTTACCCATTTCATCCATTATCTCATTTTCAAAATCAGGAGCAGTAACAGTATCAATACGATTTCCAACTTCGATTGTTAATTCTTTATCATTATATTTTTTTTCAATTTCCATGATATCTCCAACCATCGACTCTAAATAATTATAAGTTTTTTAGTTAATTTAAAGTTTTTGATAAATCATTTCAAAATTAATAAAAATATTTAAATATAAAATTAATTAATATACCCTAGTAGGTATAGGATGTGTTATTTTGAAAGAATGTATGGACAGTGAAAATTTACATAGACGTCTCAAAAAAATCATAGGCCAAGTCAATGCAATTGATCGAATGATTGATGAGGATATACCCTGTGAACAGATATTAATGCAAGTGAATGCATCCAAATCTGCATTGCATAAAGTTGGACATATCATCGTTGAAGGTCATTTGGAACATTGCGTGAAACAAACTATGGAAAATGGGGATTTGGATGATGCTTTAGGAGATATTAATTCAATATTGGAATATTATTCAAGAATATGACTTTCTGAAATCAACTTCCAGCTAAAAATGCACTACCACAATTATCATAAAGACAGTTAAGCAAAAGCATAGCTGGAATAAATACTTATTAAATAAATGAAGTGAACTCCTATTAAATTAGTCTAATGATTTGTCATCATTGAAAATAATTTAAGGATATACATATTTCAGATTAAAAATGATAATTTTAAAAATTAGGCATAACTAAATGTTTATATATTCCAATGACCAAACATTACATATCAATACAAAGGTGAATTATTATGGCTGAAAAAGAAATTAAAGTTGTAGGTATGCACTGCCCATCATGTGTAAATGCTGTTGAACTTTGCTTAAAAGATGTTGATGGAATCGAAGATGCCAAAGCAGATTTAGATTCCGGAATAACAAAAATTACAATGTCAGATGACGTCAGTGACGCAGACATTAACGAAGCAGTTGAAGAAGCAGGTTTTACAATAGAATAAACCTACTAATTTTCTTTTTTTACTTGAATTTTAATGCAAACATTGCCCTATCGTCAACTTGTTCCTGATAATCACAGAAAACATCAATATCTTTTTCCAGTGATAAAATAATAGATTCCAAATCATCTGAGGAATGCTCATTCAAAATATTTCTCAAACGGTCTTCACCATAAATTCCTTCAGAATCACTTTCAGCATCAGTTACACCATTAGTGTATAAAAACAATGTATCGCCAGGACTCATTTTCATCTGTAGAATCTCATAATCAACATTTTTTTGAATAGCTAAAGCCAATCCTTTATTGACATTTAGATACTCGAATTCCTGGCCATTATATTTAAACAACGGATAATTGTGACCTGCATTAACTAAAAACAAATCTCCAGTATTCAAATTTAATTTTCCAATTATTGATGTTACAAAACTATTTTTAACATCAGTATTGCAAAGCAAGTCATTCACTTCAACAAAACACTTAGAAAGATCATCATAATGTTTTGCATAGTCCTGAATCAATGTCATTACCTCAACCACAATTAAAGCAGCATGAATACCTTTATTATCGACATCCCCTATTACAAATCCAATACTCTCATCATCAATTTGGAAATAATCATAAAAATCACCTCTAGTCTCACGTGAGGAATGGACGATACCATATATGTCAAAATTCTTGTTTTCACAAAATTTATCGAAATCCGTTGGAATCAACGAAGATTGGATAGATTCTGCCAAATACAATTCTGTTTCATATCTTTCATTTTCAGCTGTGACCTTAAGCAATTCATTACGATATTTATTTACATCACTTTCCATTTGAATCAAAGAGTTAATTAATTTTTTTATTTCATTATCGTTAGAGATGGATTTTAAATTCTCTTTTAACATCAAATTTGAATTTTTACTAATCAAATCCACATTTAAAGAAGTGGAAATCGAATTTATAGGGTTGGTAACATTTTTTTCCAAATAGTACAAATAGAATAAAAAAGGAATTAAAAACAAAAGTATAAACATTGTTGCATTCTTTGAGAATAAATGAATCAGATAATATAACCCGAAGTTGTCCACAGTAGCTAAAATATCATTATAATCACTAAAAATGTGTGCGATTAAAAACAAACATTCAAGAAGAATAGCTATTAGCAATACTGAAAAAGTCATTTTTTGAACTAAATTAATATTTATAGTTCTTTCAAGCTTAAAGACACAAGGATTATATGGCCTGGATAAATAAATAACAACCAAAGCCAACATGAATAAAATTACAAAATAATCTGCATATACTGCAAGGACTAATGCACCAAACATTATTAACAAGAATATTATAGAGTATACTTTTTCGGGCAATATTGATTTAAGTTGTTTTCTTGGAACATAAACTGGAATTTTTACATAATTGACAAAATAAATTGAAAATAACAACAACAGCAAAGAAATTGAAAGAGATGCTTCAAAATCAAAAATCCAACGATAGTCATAAGGCAATGCAAATGAAAATGCTATAACTGCATAAAATCCAAAATAGGAAACAAACATTTTTATAAAACTGGAATAATTTCCCAAATTAGGAATTTCTAAGCCAAATCTATCTAAACTAGCATACCACAATTTCCAAACCAAAATACCTGCAAGCAACACTATAAAAAATGTACATAAATGATAAAAAATGTTATTCAAGTCAAAAATAACTCCAATAATTATTTGAGATATTGCACATCCTAAAGCAGCATATGGGCCGAATAAAAGACATATAATTGGAATTATGAAAACTTCTGCACCAAATTCCACTTTTCCTAAAAAAACAAATGATAATCCAAATATTACCAAATCCAATAGCAATGCAAACAATAAAATAAATAAGTTAGATTTGAATAAATTGCGAATACCTTTCATTATCTAATCACCCTCAAACTTCATTATAAGCATTGTTAAATCGTCGAATTGTTCCCTAGTACCGCAATATTGGTAGATATCCTCAGTTAATTCCGAGATTATTATATTTAATTTTTGGTCTTTATACTTATTAAGGGTATTCTTCAGCCTATCATCACCATAAAACCCATCATAATTATTATTTGCTTCAGTAACACCATCAGTATATAAAAATACCACATCACCAGGTTTTAAATTAATTTTATTTTCAGTATAAGGCATATCCTCCATAACCCCCAGCACCAAATCAGGAGAAGTTTCCAAATATTCGAAATCCCCACCATTACGTCTTATTAATGGATGATTATGACCTGCATTAACAAAAGACAGTTCACCAGATTTAATATTTAATTTTCCAATCCAAGATGTTACAAACAGGTTGTCAGTATTCCTCTCACAGGCCAAATTGTTTACCTGTTCATATACTTCCGACAAATTATTTTCGAATTTAGAATGATTTTTTATTAGATGCATTGTTCTAACCATAAATAATGAAGCAGGGACACCTTTTCCACTGACATCCCCAACTACAAAGATTATGTTTTCATCATCCACCTTAAAATAATCATAAAAATCCCCTCCAACTTCTTTTGCAGGATTCATAAACGCACAAATTTCAAAAGGATTATTAGATGAAAATTCTTCAAAATCCGTGGATAACATACCTCTTTGGATATCATGTGCAATATTAAATTCAGTTTTGAATCTTTCTTTTTCGATAGTGGATTTTCTAAGATTATTCAGGTTAGATTTGATGATATCACTTAAAGAGTTAAATGAATTAATCAATACAGACATATCATCTTCATCATTCATGAAATTTTTTATCCTGAATGTAGTGTGTTTGTGATATTCAAGCTTTCCTTCAACCACATAATTATTTGTAGCTTCAGTCAATCCCTTAAGAGGATTAGTTAAAAGTTTTTCAACAAAATAGATATGAATCAAAGTTAAAGTCATACTCAGAAGAATTATCAAACCTATAGTAATCATTAAAATAAATCTTATGTTTAAAACATTTACAAAAGAAAATCCTACTATCACATCATGCAGCTCATCAAAAATACCTATTGAAAAAAAGATCATAATAATGAAAAATAAAACAATAATCTTTTCAATAATGGAATAATATTGGGAACTTTGAATATCTCCAACATCAAACGTGTTTAAACTAAAAAGAATTACTGATCCAAAAGCTATAATGAAAAATAAATAACTCCATACAGATTCTGTGAAAATATCGTTGTGAGTATGGGCAAATATAATAAAAGCGCTTAACAAGACTAAAGGAATTAAGAAAAATTTATAGGGAATATTTAATTTGGTTTTAAACTTTTTAGGTATTTTTATAGGAATCTTTAAAATATTAAAAGCACTGATAAATATCAAACCATAAATTATTGAAAAATCAAAAAGATTAAAAGCGTATGAAAATTGGTTTAAAAAACTGGTTAAACTATATAAATCCCCAATTATGCTCGGAAAGGCAGCAAATGAAATTTGCAGCAATATCAAATAAACGAGTGAAGAAATAAACATTACACTTACAAACTTAAGAATAGTTGACAATGAACTAAACTTAGGAGCGGAAAATTCCTTGAAAGGTATCAGATACCATAATTTATATGCTAAAACAGATACGAAGAATAAAATTGATGAATCAAGTAAGCTGGCAAAAAAATTTCCTCCCCAATAAAATTCGCCGGCAAAAGTTGCACAGGCAAAACCAAGGCCTCCGAAAGGACCGAATATCAAACCAAAAACAGGAGCCAAACCCATATCCGGAATAAAAAACCTACCTCCAAAATTCATATGGTTGAATGAATAATACATTACAAATTCAATCGCAAATGTGAAAATGAAAATAAATTTTTTATTTTTAAAAAGTTTATCCAACATGATTCTCCCCATCAACAGCCAAATATAACTAATTACATTTATATTTATATTAATATTAAAATTTTTTTAATTGAACTGAAAAATTAATTGAAACTTTAAAACAATTAAGAAAAATTTAAAAAAGTCGAATTATATTATTCTAATCTAAAATATCAAATTTTAAATAAGTTAAACAATAAACCTTTATTCATATAATAAATTTTTAAAAATATATTATACGAAAAAGGGATTAAAATGAAAACTGTTGCAATTAATGGTTATGGAACCATCGGTAAAAGAGTGGCAGATGCTGTAGCTGCTCAAGATGATATGAAAATAATTGGTGTAAGTAAAACTAGGCCAAATTATGAAGCAAGAACTGCTGTTGAAGAAAAAGGTTACCCATTATACATCGGCATTCCTGAAAGGGAACAATTATTCAAAGATGCTGGAATTGAAATAGCAGGTACTGTTGAAGATATGATTCAAGAAGCAGATGTTGTTGTGGACTGTACTCCAGGAAGTATTGGACCGCAAAACCTTGAAATGTATAAAAAAGCAGGCGTAAAAGCAATTTATCAAGGTGGTGAAGACCATGAATTAACAGGTCTTTCATTTAATGCTTTTGGTAATTATGATGACTCCTATGGTGCAGACTACACAAGAGTAGTATCCTGTAACACCACAGGATTAACCCGTACATTATCTACAATTGACCCTATTGCAGACATTAAGAAAGTCAGGGCAGTAATGGTAAGAAGAGGATCAGATCCTTCCGAAATCAAAAAAGGACCAATCAACGCAATTGTTCCAAATCCTCCAAAGGTACCATCCCACCATGGGCCTGACGTGAAAACCGTAATGAACGGAATTGATGTAACCACCATGGCATTGCTCGTGCCTACTACATTAATGCACCAGCACAACATCATGGTTGAAATCAACAACGATGTTGAAACAGAAGAAATCATTGAAGCTTTGGAAAAACGTTCTAGAGTGCTTGTCGTTTCTGCAGAAGAAGGTTTAGGCTCCACTGCTGAGTTAATGGAATACGCTAAAGAACTTGGAAGAAACAGGAATGATTTGTATGAAATTCCAGTCTGGAAAGAATCCATCAATGTCGTGGATAATGAATTATTCTACATGCAAGCAGTTCATCAAGAATCTGACGTAATACCTGAAAACATTGATGCAATTCGCGCACTTCTAGAAATGGAAAGTGATAATGAAAAATCAATCGCAAAAACTAATAAAGCTATGGGAATATTCTAATTCCCTATTTTTACTATTTTTTAACTGATTTAAATGAAAAATAAAGTACTTTTTGGACCTGCTGGAAGTCCTATCAACTATAAAGGTGCGGCATATAAAGCGCCAAAATATATTTCTGAAGAAGGACTTAACTCCTATGAATATCAATCCCCTTATGGTGTAAGAATTGGCCAAAAGGCTGCAACCACTCTTAAAGAGGAATCTGAAAAACATGATATTTTAGTTTCAATGCATGCACCATACTATATTAATCTGTGTGCAAAAGAGGAAGAAAAACTTGAAAAAAGTATTGGTCATTTAATATCAGCAGCCCGTGCCGGCGAATGGATGGGAGCATATCGATTGGTATTTCACCCAGGAGCTTATTTAAACAGAAAACCTGAAAAAGCAATGGAAATATCAAAAAATACAGTCAACAGATTATTTGAAGAACTCGAAGCAGAAGGAATTGAAGAATTTACCTTTGCACCTGAAACTACAGGTAAAAGAACACAACTTGGAAATGTTTCAGAAGTAGTTGAACTATGTGCCACATTCGATCATTTTGAACCTACAATTGATTTTGCCCATGTTCATGCACGTGGACGAGGATTTTTAAACAAAAAAGAAGATTACAACTGCATATTTTCAATCATTGAGGATAATTTGGACATTGATATCCTACATTGCCACTTCACAACCATTGAGTATGGTCGTGGAGGAGAAGTGAAACATCACACAATGGATGAAAGTGATGAATATGGTCCGAACATCAAGGATTTACTGGCAAATCTAATTGATAATGGCTGGAAGGCAAATATAATTTGTGAAACCCCACAAAGAGATTTGGATGCCTTAAAAATGAAAGAGATATATGAAAATATGATTTAATAATCTTTTACGGAATCTATTAAATCATCCAATTCCTTAGTTAAATTTTTAACTTCTTTTTCACTTCCCTCAGCAATATGAATAATCAATTCATCAATAAAATCTTCCAGCTTGTCGATAATTTCATTTAATGTATTGATTTTATTATCAAGTTCATTTTTAATTTTTACAGAAGGATTGCTTGACAACTCAATAATATCCAATGCAACTTCCACATTGTTATAAAAAATATTATTACTATTATTTAATGTTGAAATGAAGTCATTATAACTGATTTCTGATGAATCAAACTCTTTTTTAATCAATTCTATGGCTTTACTTACCTTCAAATCATATTCTTCTTTTAAATTTTCAATTTTAATTTTATATTTTAAAAAGAAATCATCATCCATAATAACTTCCGAATTGTCCTCTCCAACTTTAACGCCGCAATTTGGGCAAAAATTGTCATCGGCATTCAATTTAAATCCACAGTTTATGCAATAGTTAAATCCAATCATATTTACACCAATACAATCATTTTTTTCTTAATTTCAAAATCACCAATTCAGAATCAGTTCCCCACCTCATTGGAGTATCCATTGACCCTACACCTGTTGTGACATGGATATAATTGCCTGATTTATTTTTGAAAAGTCCCTTATTATATTTAAACAAGATATTTGCAAAATTCACTACTGGATAAAACTGTCCACCATGAGTATGACCAGATAATTGGATATCAAAGCCTAATGATGAAAATTCTTCCCAATTATAAGGAACATGATAGTTAATAATATTTATCAAATTAGGATTTAAACTATTCTTTATTTCATCAGGAGTTGGTGTTGGAATATCATCAAAACTATATGTCAAACCATATATGTTCAGATTTTCAAATTCAAAATTATCATTATCCAAAACAATGATTCCTGCATTTTGACATGCTTCAATAACATTTTCAATACCCATATAAAAATCATGATTTCCAGGTGTGAAAACTATAGGCATTTTTACATCCTTCAATCCATCAAAATCATGAGGCTCCACAACTGAAGAACCGTCAGCCAAATCTCCTGAGATGATGGCTATTTGACAAGAATCTTCCAATTCTTTTAATTTTTCCGCAATTTGTGAAATTATTTGTTTGTGCCTTACGGAACCAAAATGAACATCAGACATATGAACAATATTTATATTCCTATTTAAATTATCAAATTCCAATATTTTAGAATTAACAACCAATTTAGTGGCCTTATAATAGTTATAAACTCCCAAAACAGGAACAATAGCCAACAGTATATAAACAATGAACTTAGGAAGAGTAATAAAACTATTAAGCACATAAATGAGTACAACATCAATTAAAAACATCAGTGATGCCCACATCCAAATACCATCGACCGTTTGAAAAAATCTTCCAACGTTTGTGGATTTTCTTTCTTCAAAAAACATTGGAATACAACGCATCAAACCAACCAGAACACTTATCACGATTAAAATTACATCATCAACTCCACCAAATAGCAAAAAGATATATTTTAAAAGAAAAAATTGAAAAATAATGTAAAATGGAACGCTGAATAATACTCTTTTTGTTCTGAAACTCATGACATTATCTCCACATCTTAATATATAACAACAACTATTTAATAACAAGACATACAAAAAAAGAAATGTTAAAAATTTGTATAAATTCCATGGAGGTGATTTATTGAAAACTGACAATAAAAAGCAAGAAATCAAATCAACCACACAAAAATCGGCAAAAATTGAAAATGAAAATAAAAAATATGCCGAATATGTTGTTCTTAAAGCTGTTGGTTATCCATTTGATTTCAGTCTAATGGAAAACGACTTTGAAATTACAAACTTGAAATTATTCGAAGAATATGCTCGAGAACAATGGTTAGGATTAGAAGTAAATGAAAACTCTTATCTTTTTGATCAAAAAATCATACCTGATTATGGATTTGAAATTGTAACTGCAAAACCAAACGGGTCAATTATTTCTGAAAAAACTGAAATCAAACTTATCCACGAAGAAAACAATAAATTATCAGATGAAATTAAAGTTGACAATAAAATAAAACTGTCAGATATCGTTGGCCAGCAAAATGCAAAAAATAAAATTAAAGTTTTAATTAAATATTTAGAAAATCCAGAAAAATTTGGGCCTTGGGCTCCAAAGAATATTTTATTTTATGGACTTCCCGGAACTGGTAAAACCATGCTTGTCAAAGCTCTAGCCAACGAGCTTGAAGTTCCACTTCATTTAATTAAAGCCACATCATTAATTGGAGAACATGTTGGAGACAGTGCATCTAAAATTCATGATTTATTTAAAAAAGCTTCAGAAAAATCACCATCAATAATATTCATTGATGAGATGGATGCCATTGCACTTGACAGGTCTTTTCAATCATTAAGGGGTGACGTATCCGAGATTGTCAACTCACTTTTAACTGAGATGGATGGAATTAATGAAAATGAATCTGTCATAACAATAGGTGCAACAAATAATCCTACAAGCCTTGATTATGCTGTGAGAAGCAGATTTGAAGAAGAAATTGAATTCAAATTACCGAATGACAATGAAAGATTAACCATCTTGGAAAATAATTTAAAAACAATGCCTTTGGATTATGATTTGAATTTAGGAAAAATAGTTAAACTTACCAAAGGATTATCCGGAAGAGATTTAAAAGAAAAAATACTCAAAACAGCTCTCCACAATGCCATTGCCAATGATGAAGACATAATCACAATGAAACATATAGATTATGCACTTAAATCTACTAAAGTAAAAAATAACGAAGTTAAAGGAATGTTTGAATAATTATTTTGTATTGAATAAATATTCCGCAGCTGCAATAACTTCCTTATTTTCATCTTTTGCAGCATCCTTTACATTTTTGGAAATATCAAAAAATATCTTATTTACAATAGAATTTGTTAAATTATTTAAAATTTTAGCACTACCATCTACATCAGCCAATTTAACTAATGCTTTTTTAGTTTCACGTTGTCTTATCTCTTCCATTGATGCTCTTAAACTTGCAAGTATTTGCTCAACTTCCATTATTTTAAAGGTCTCTTTAAGTAAAATGAACTCTTCATCAATGATACTTTCTGCCTGACCAAATTCTTTAATTCTGAGATTAGTATTTTCGTCTGCAATTTCTCTCAAATCATCGATATTGAATAATTTTACACCGATTTCACAAACATCTTCAGAGATATCCCTTGGATTGGCAATGTCAACCATCATTAAACTACTATGATCCCTTTCAATGCCCAATAATCGTTCTTTAGTGATAATTGCATGGGGAGCACTAGTGGCACTGATAACCAAATCCGCAGTTGCCAAATACTTCTCAAGGTCATTGAATAAAATAGCTTCACCGCCCAAATCCTGAGCCAATTCAACTGCAACATAATAAGTTCTATTCGCTACAAAAATAGCATTTAAATCCTTTTCAGCAAGTGCCTTAGCAACCAACCTACCCATTTTTCCAGCACCAATAACCAAAACAGACTTATCATCTAAACTGCCCATATGTTTTTCAGCCAAATCAATGGCGGCAGACCCAATTGAAACAGAACCCTTATTGATATTGGTTTTATTCCTAACAACTTGACCTACATGAATGGCTTTAGTAAAAATAGTATCTAAAGATTTACCGCAATGATGATCCTTAATAGCCTTATGCTTAGCATCTTTAACCTGACCTAAAATTTGGTCTTCACCAACAATCATGGATTCCAGACCTGAAGTCATACGCAGAAGATGCATAACTGCAGAATTGCCATATTCAATAATGATACTCTGATTTTCATGTGACAATAACTCATCATCTTCAGAAATATAATCATTTTTAATATAATACTCTTTCCGATTACATGTAGAAATCTCAACATATTCATTTACGGAATATTTTTCCTGCAATTTCCAAAATAAATCATCAATATCCTTTGAAATATTTTCCATAGATTGAATATCAGCAATTTTATGGTCAACTCTTAAATTTAATATCACTATAATCCCCTTATTAAATTATCAATGTAATCTTTAGCATCATCCATTTGCCTATTTTCAACATATCCTCTAATTTTTTCATCTTCAAAAATTTCATAGAGAACCTGTCTGCGTTCTTTTTGATTTTTAAGAACCCTCTTTAATTCCAGACGAGCATAATCCTGAAGTTCAATTTCAAGAATATCCTCTTCAGCGATTATAGATTGGATTTTCTTTCTAAGCTGTCTAGCCATTAAAGGGCTTTTGCCATTAGTAAAAATAGATATTTCAACATCACCAATTTCAAAACTTGTAGGAACAATTATATCCCCTTTTAGAGGAAAATCAGCCCTATTGACCAATTTATCCTGAGCAATTTCTGAAACATGTTCCGACAATTCCTCATCACCACTTGCAACAACTACCAAATCAGACCATTCAACCAGTTCATCAACATCATCAATAGAATATAAATCAGCACCCCTATCTTTCAAATCATCAGATAAATTATTTCCAGCCAATCTTACATTAGCTCCGTGGTCTAAAAATTTATTGGCACGTCTGGATGCGACTTCCCCCGTACCTAAAATAAACACGTTTAAATTAGATGTTTTAAAATAAAGAGAAGTCCAATCCATTTTAATCAGATTTTTCTATTGATTTTGCATGCAATACTTTAACTGCAGCCCTCAAATCGTTATTACAATCAGTTAAAACCTTCATTGCTTCAAGTTTGCTAATATGAAATGTTTCAGCCAAAGCTTCAGCTCTTTCATCCGGGTCAGGTTTTTTTACTCCAACCAATCTTTCGGACAATTGCTTTTTTAAATCTAAATACTCATCATGACTCATTCCCATATTTTTTAAAGTCATATCTCTTAAAGGACAAGGTTTTGATGGTTTACAACACCACACAAGTGATCCAAAACAAGTTCCTGCTCCTTCACCTAATCTAGTTTCTTTTCCAAATTGAATTTTAATGTCAACGAACTCTTGAGGAGTTAAATTAACTTCTTGCAATGCATTTAATACTGGGCAAGGTTTTACTGGAGGGCAGCAAAAAGCGAGTCCTCTTATATCTCCTCCCCTACAAATATGAGACGGTGCATCTTCCCAAGTCATGATAATCCTCCAAAAATAATTTTCATTATTAGTTTGATAAATATAAAATAATAATATAATGTATTAAAACTTTAAATATATAATCTTTTTTATAAAAAATAATTTAAACATTAGATTCGTTTAAGTATTAAAAGAAAAAAATGATAGCCAAATATAACACTATGAAACCCCATCACATTCTCATAAGTTTAATGATAAGTATGACATCTACCCAATTGGATTCAGAATTGCAAAAACGTATTAGTAAGGTTTAAAAACATTATTTAACCATATTTAATATTGATATGAAAAAGGAAACAAAAATTATTGAAGACATTACCATCACATTAGAAAGAAAAAACATTAAAAACATGTATTTGCGAATTTTACCGCCATATGGAGAGGTAAAAGTATCTGCACCATTATTTTTATCTGATGAAGACATCACCAAATTCGTAAAATCGAAAAAAGATTGGATATTGAAAAAACAAAAATTCATTATCGAAAATGACATAAAAGCCCCATTGAAATACAGCAATGGAGAAAAACATTATTTATGGGGCAAGGAATACACATTACAGCTAATTTCCAATGCCACTATAAAAAATGTTTTAATAGATGATAAAAAATCAGTAATGTATTTGCCAATCCCAAAACGAAGCACAATCGAAAAAAGAGAAAAAATAATGAATGAATTTTACAGGGCTGAAATGAAAAAAGCAATACCCCCTGTTTTAGACAAATGTTCACAAATTGTTGGAAAAAAACCTTCAGAAGTTAAAATAAGAAACATGAAAAACTGGGGAAATTGCAGATATCATGATAAACGAATCACATTAAATTTAAAACTGGCAAAAAAAGATCCAATATGCCTAGAATATGTCATGATTCATGAACTATGTCATTTAATAGAATTCAATCATGGAAAAAAATTTAAAAAATTAATGGACACTTATTGTCCAAATTGGAAAAAAATAAAAAAAATGTTAAATGAATAAGAAAACTATCTATTATCTTTTAACATGTCTTCTTTTTCATCTGGAGTTAATTGCTGAACAATTTCTTCAGGAGTTCCAATATCTAATATTTTTCCTCCCCTCATTAAAGCAGCACGGTCACAAACATCTAAAACAAAGTCCATATCGTGGGAAATGATAATGAATGTTTGTTCCAATTCTGTACGAGCTTTTAATATAGAGTCAGTTACAACAACACGGGTAACTGGATCCATAGTACCAGTAGGCTCATCCAAAACAATAAGATTAGGCTCTTTAATTAAAACTTGTGCAAGTGCAACCCTATGTTTTTCTCCAACACTTAATTGATCAGGATATTTGTCAAGAATTGCAGCAGCAGTTGCATCAGAAAATCCGACGGTAGTCAATGCATGAGTAGCCTTGATTTTACCAAATTCAGCAGGCAAATTTAAACTAATTGCATCAGTTAAATTACCTAAAATTGTTCTGTGAGGGTATAATGAATATTCCTGGTGCAATAAACCAATGTACGGCATGATACGACCACGATTAAGTGGACCTACTTTAGTCATGTCAATCCATTCATCACCAAGCTTTATTTGAATGTCACCACTACTTGGCTCAGTCAAACCCATTAGCATCCTAGTTGTAGTAGTTTTACCAGAACCACTTAAACCAACAATACCGAAAATCTCTTCTTTATTAATGTCCAAACTGATTCCATCAACCGCTTTTACTACTCCTCTTTCAATTGAATAGTAATGTTTTTTAACATCTTCAAGAACAACTTGTTTTTCACCGAATTCAGGGACTTCCGGCTTTTCAGGAATTGGTACAGTTTCCATAAAATGATCAACAACAGTTTGAGGCTCACCCTCTTCTTTAATTTGACCATCTTCCAGCCAAATAACATTATCTGCAAGTTCTGTCATTACTTCTGGCCAATGAGAAGTGATTAACATGGTGATTCCTTCATCTTTTACACCTTCTTTTAGAGTATTATGTAATTTTACTGCAGTTTGAGGATCCAATGTACCAGTTGGTTCATCGGCCAAAAATGTCATTGGCTTTTTAGCCAATTGCCTTGCAAGTACTACTCTTTGCTTTTCTCCACCACTTAAATCACGGGCAATATGGGTAATCCTATGATTCATTTGAACCATTTCAAGTAACTCTAAAGCAAAATATAATCCTTCCTCATACTCCATATCTTCAGGCATTGCCCTCATTACATTTTCGATAACGGTTTCTTCATCGTATAATGCAAAGTTACGTTGTAGCATAATAGCTATTCTTCTTTTAATACTTGCAAATAACTTTCTTTCAGCATTGAAAAAATCAACTTCCTTAGCTTCAAGAGTTCCACCACAACTACATCTTTCACCAACATGAGATGGAGAGTCTACAGCCAAACAATCAGGACAAACAGCAAGATTCATTATAATATTACCTGCATCAGGTTTATAATCCAATGTACCCCTAAGCATGTTAATTAAAACAGATTTTCCACTACCACTACGTCCTAAAATACCTAAAGTTTCCCCTTCATTAATCTTCAAATTAATATCTTTAAGAACATCAACACCATCAAAATTTTTTGTAATATTCTTAAGTGTAATAAAATCCATGAAATCACCTATTGACATAATTTATATTATAAACTATTAATAATACTTTCTAATAACAATTGTTTTAAAAATATTAAAATTGAGAAATATTAAAATCTATATTGCCTGAAATAACTGCTCTTGCTATTGAAAATCCATAAACGCCGGAATTAATCATTTTTTCAATATTCTTTTCACAATTCATGGAATTATTTCCAATTACTTTAAAATCAGTATTATCACAAATCTCTTTTACAAGATTATAATCAGCATCAAAAACACCATTTTTCATAGCATCAATATGTAAGTAATCTGCACCGGCATCATCAATTATTTTAGCAACATTTAAAGTATCAATTCCATCAACATTTGCCCTAATCTTAACTGAAACTTCGCATTTGACATTTTCAACAACCTCAGATATGAAATTTCCCAAATTAGGATTTTTCAACATTTCCTGTCCACAACCAATAGACTGGATTTCATCTTGGCGACAATGACAATTAATTTCAACAATATCCAAATTTCTAATTTTACCAACTTCAATAATCGGTTGTGGAGTTGTTGCCCTAACATTTGCAGATACTTTTACATCACTATGAACTTTCTTAATAGAATAAACTTCATTTTCAATATGTGAAAAAATTTCATTTAAAGGAAAGTCAAATTCTTTTCTTCCCCGTTCAATAATTCTTTTACTTGCTTCAATTGTTGGTGCATCCAAACTATATCCGCCTAAAGTAGCCACATCAAAACCTAACGGAATAACACGATTTAAAAATTCCGAATCAGATATTCCCGCCATAGGCGCAACTACTTTCATCATAAAATCACTTAGTATTCTTTTTCAATTACCCAAGTCCACATTTCATTATTATTAGCTCTGATTTCTTCAAGACCAATATCCGCCATATAAGCAGCATCTTCAGCATTTTTACCTCTGCCAATACCTGCTTTAAGCTTAATGCCTATTTCTTCATCGATTTCAACCATGATTTCCTCAATTTCTTTTTCAGATAAGCCATTACATGGTGACATGAAATTGTCCCCACCAATGAAGAACAATAATGCTCCTTTTTTAATTAATTTAGTCATCAAATAATGTTGAGCTTTATTAACCATGAAACTTGTATCAAAAGCAGATTCAATATCAGTCAAAGTTTCAGTTACACTATTTATATCAATGTGTGCAGCCTGAACATAGCTATCCTCTTCACTAACCAAACTATCAATAGCCAAAATTTCTTTTCTTTCACCTGATTGTGCACTACCCGCTTTTTGAAGAGCAATTGTTGCTAATTTTTGAGCTTCATGAGGAGTCTCAGCAGCCCCTACACCCATACTTACAGTAATAGGATACCTATTTCTGATTGATCTTTGAATTCTTAAATGGTCCTCTTCATCAAGACCATTTGAAATTGCTAGCAAATTATCAAATCTAGTAAAGAATACCAAACCTTTCTTATTACCAAAATGATTATTTAAGTCAGCAAATAAACTAGCTTGAAGCATTTGTAAATCAGATTCTGTACGTGGTCTTGGAGTTACAGTCCATGGCCCGTAATTATCAATTTGTATTAATGTCATTTGTATCATTTAATATTCGCCTCTTTTAATTAAAGAATACTATCCATAATAATTTGTGCTAAATTTTTTTTAGCACCTAAATTATTCATTATAGTATTTGTAACTGTTACCTTATTAACTATTTGATTTAATTGTTGTTTTTTATCAACATCTTTATCATCAATAATAAAATTATCTAGAAAATCTTCATATAATGATGCCACACCAACTGATGAGACTTCAATATCCAAAGCCTTCATGAATTTACTGGCAGGGCCAGAAACAGAATCAGACCCAATTATTGGAGAAACTGCAACAACATAAGTATCTTTTAAAGCTTCTCTAACACCTTCTAATGATAGTATCGGAGAAATTGAAGTAATTGGATTAGACGGTCCAATAATGACTGCTTCAGAATTTTTAATAGCATCAACAACACCACCCGCAGGTGCAACACTGGAAAATTTAATGTCCAGCACTTCAGGCTGGGATTGATGTTTAATTAAAAAATCATGGAATTCCAATTCACCAATGTCAGTAATTAGTTTAATATCAGATTCTTCATTGCTCATAGGTATTATTTTTGATTCAATGCCCATATTCTCCGCTTGAATTTCAACAGCCTTTGCAAGACCATATTTCTTCATCAACTGGGTCTTTTGAATTTTAGTTGCTCTATCGATATCACCAATTCTAAGTAGTTCCTGACATCCTAACTCGCAAAGTCTTTCATGAGTAATAAATGTGTCTCCTTTAACACCATACCAAAATTCATCATTAATCATGTCAGACATAGTGTATAAAACCGTATCAACATCAGCAGAAACATAAACCCCAGAAAAATAATCATTTTCCAAAGTATTTACAATGATTGTTAAATCCTTAGGATTGACAATTTCTTTTAACCCTTGCAATAATTTTGGAGTACCTGTACCTCCAGATAAAACGGTAATCATAATATCCACCTATTTTCTAAATACGTCAAACTCTTTTGGCATGATAATGGATTTCATATTTGAATTCACATCTCTTAATGTATCAAAACCAGAAAAACCACGAATCAAAACGACTGGAAGACCTTCATCAGCTTGTCCCATAATAAGTGATGCGGCAGCAGCCAACTCATCACCAGTAGCAATTTCAGTGGTTTCCAACTCACGGCCGTATAAATCTTTTTCACCCACTCTTCTCCATAATGGAGAAATTCCAGAACATCCAATTGCAGTTCCAATAGCGCCAAATCTAAATGCTCTTCCCTGAGTATCAGTAATTATAACTGCAATTTCTTCTTCAAACTCTTTTTCCAAAAATTCCCTAATTTCCAAAGCGGATTTGTCAGGATTGATAGGCATTGGAGTGGCTAAACCTTCCCCCACATTTGATTCATCAATACCTGCATTTGCACAGACAAAACCATGTTTGGTTTCGGTAATTATGAAGTTAGGGCCAACTTCGACAACCTCATTTGATTCATTTAAAATTGCTTGAACAAGTTTAGGATCTTTTTTAGATTTTTCAGCTAATTCAATAGCTTCTTTAGAGGGATTCAATTCTTCAATATTTATAAAAGTACCTTCGGATTTGGAAATTAAAGTTTCGGCAATCAAAATAATATCCCCATGATGGATAGAACAGCCTTGTTCAACAATAGCATCCTTAATAATCTGTGAAATATTGCTTGTACTATCAACAATTGGAATATTTTCTAACCCTATCAATTCAATTGTCATAATATCATCTAAAAATTAAAAAAAAATAAAAAAAAAAATTATGGATTATAGACATCAATAGTCCATTCTCCATTAAAAACAGCCGCTCCAGAAGTTACAGGCTTTTTATAATTTGCAAAAGTACCTTCATCAAAAATAAATTTAGCAGATTCAGCAGCTGTTTTTGCATCAAATTCAACTACATCATGCACTTGACTACCATAAGTGGAAATAAATACTGCTTCCCCATAAGGAACCGCTTCAACCAATAATTTTTTATCGTTGGCAATTCCTATATAACAGCCGTATTCATCCTTCTTATTTGTTGATGTAACAACTCCAGCAATCCTTGGAGTATGGTAATCATCTTTTTCATAGTCCATAGTAAGTAAAGAATATGCAATAGCATCTTTTATGTTCATTCCCAAGGATATTTTATCAGCTATAACATCAGTATGGGCACCATTTGATACGATAGCCATATCTCTTACAATACGAATACAATTATATGTAATGTATGTATTTTCATAAATATCCTTTTCAAAACCTTCTTTCGGTACGATAGCTGCACGATTATCAAATTTCAAGCATTGCCTATTAGGAAATGACCTACTTGATACACGATATGCTACAAAAGGTTTTCCATCACTATTCATCCCAATTGATAAAATTCTTCCAGTATACATTTTCATCCCTCAATTTAAAGTTCTGGACGTTTAACAGCCACTTCTGGAGGCACACCTGGAGGTGTAATAATCTCAATTAGACCAGGTTTGATTTTTATTTCACCTTGATCAATAACTTTTGCTTGCACTCCCACGGCCCCGCCTGCAATGGCATCCGATCTGTCTTGACCATTAACTGTAACTTTATTTAATCCTGCCACAGGCACAACATAATATTCCTGATCACCGGAAACATCAGTTACATTTGGTTTTCCTGATGCATCTTCAGCAGCATCAGTAGCATCAGTTTGAACATCAGCTGAAAAATTACTAGTAACCACTAAAAAAATCATTATAGTAAACAATATATCAATAAATGGAACCAAATTAATACTTGGTTTTTGATCAAGAACTTTCTTTTTATGTTTTCTTACATCAATTGCCATTTAAACACCTATTGTCTTAATTTACTTTCAGTAATTTCAGCATTAACATTACATTTTTCTAAAATAATATTTGAAATACTTTTATCCAACATACTCGGTTTAAAAGAAACCTTAATATTAGCATATGGGTCTGAAATTAATCTAGTGTTAACAACACCTTCAGCTTCTTGAAGAGCTTCTAAAGCACATTCCACATTTGAATCAACTCTAACTTTAACTACAGCATAACCCCAATTAGTCATTTTGGTAGCCAGTTCAATTTTATCCATTTCAGCTTCAATTAAACCTTGAATATATGTGTGAAGTGGAAGCAATATGATTGCTACAAGCAATCCCATAATTGTGGTGGTTAATGCCACATAAATACCTTCAGCCATAGCTGCAGAGTCAGGATGAACACCTAATGATTTGAAAGTCATCCAAATACCTATAACAGTACCAATTAATCCTAAAAATGGAGCCAATTCGATAAGAGTCTTTAGGGTATTTAAACCTTTAGTCATTTTAGCTACTTCAACAATAAAAATCTGTTCCATACTCTCTTCAACTTCAGTTTTATTTTTATATCCAATTTTTAAAGTTTCAGAAATAATTCTGGAAATAGGATTTTTAAAACCATTTATTTGCTTTAAAGCTTCAACAGCACCGCCCCTTTCCATAGAAGCAGTTACAACACCAAAAATTTCAGTTGTATCAACTTTACTAATTTTCCTAAGATATGCAATTTTTCTAATAGCAATAATGAGACCATAAATACCAATGAAAAGAATTATATAAGTGATAATTCCCCCTTGAGTAAAAATATCCATCATACCATCAAAAAATGGCGAAACATATTCTATAATCATATCCATCCTCTAATTATATCATATTGAATTTTATAAAAATAAATATATTAATACATGTACTTAAATATTATTTAAAAAAATAAGATTCTATTTCATTTTTGAAACTGTTGCCCACGATTTTCTAACAAATTCGGGCATTTCATCATAAGTATAATTATTTAAAAATTTTTTAGTGGTTGGGTCTGATGGATATCCAGAACCTATTCCACCGGTTTTGATATATTCTTTATTAATTTCTGCAATTTGAGCATCTCTTTCAGCTTTTGCAATAATAGATGCAGCACTCACTTCAATATATTTATCATCTGCTTTATGCTCAGCAATTACATTCACACCAGTGGATTCGCAAAGATAATTCTGAAATCTTTCAGCCTTAACATCCACAGCATCGACAATAGCTTTTTCAGGATTTAAACGAATAATTAAATCTCTCATTGCATTCTTTTCAATATCATTAAGATTAATTCCATCGGCTCTCATTTTATCAATTTCTAATGCTGAAATGACAACAATTTCATATTCAAACATCTTTTTTAGTTTTCTTGATAAAATTGTTCTCCTATTAGGGACCAATCTTTTTGAATCTTTTACTCCCATCCTTTCAAGAACTTTTTCCATTTTTTCGGGAATAATTACACCTGCAATAACCATAGGTCCCAAAACAGAGCCCCGACCAGCTTCATCAATGCCTAAAATATCCATAAAAATCATCAAAAAAAGTAAAAAAAAAGAAATAAATAATAATATTTATTTCATAGCCCTGAGACGAACTTCAGGTTCTAATGCAAGAGGTTCTGCAGCAACAATAGCAGTACCTTTAGCAACAACTGTCATTGGATCTTCAGAAATTTCAACAGGGATAGAAATTTCATCATAAATTCTTTCTTTTAATCCACGGAGTCTGGAACTTCCACCAACTGCAACAGCATTGTTGTAAACGCCCATCATTAATTCTGGAGATAATCTTTCTAAGACCACATTTAAACCATCAACGATTTGTTGCATATAAGGCTCAACAGCATCGGCTACCAACATTGAATCAATAACAACTTTTTTAGGTCTGTTAGTTTCTAAAGATTTACCAATTACTTCAACACTTAAGTTTTCTAGTTGTTCGGAACAGTGAACCATACCAACTTCCATTTTTGCAGATTCTGCATCATGAATACCAATAGCTACATCATATTTTTCTGCGACAAGTTCCACGATTTTATTATCAATGTCATCCCCACCACATCTAACGGTTTCGATGTCATTAATACCACCAAGAGATATGATTACTATATCAGTTGATCCAGCACCAATATCAATAACCATAGTACCATTTGGCTCAGCAATAGGTAAACCTGCACCAATAGCTGCTGCCAATCCTTCACTAATAACTAAAATATTTTGAGCTCCGGCTTTTCTACCAATTTCTTCAGCAGCATTCTTTTCCACTTCAGATGCATCCCCCGGAATTCCAATAACAATTCTTCCAACACTTTCACCCTCATTAATACCAATCTGCATTGCTTTAATGAGTAATGCTTGTGCTTGAACAACATTTTCAATAACACCTTTTTTCAAAGGTCTTACTGCAAGTATATCTTCAGGAGTTCTACCAAGCATTCTTTTAGCTTCTTCCCCTACAGCTAACACTTCAGATGGATCATCTTTTTTTACTGCAACAACAGAAGGTATTTGATATAAATCAAATTTATCCCCAGAAGGTTTTGCAATAACAGTGTTTAAAGTTCCTAAATCTATTCCTAAACTATTGCTAATAACTTTAGTATTAGTAACTTGTGGTTCTTCCTCATCCTTTCCAAAAATATTCATGATTAATCCTCCGTTACAATATCTTTAAAATCTATAACGAAAATCTTATTTGATGTAGCGATACTTTGAACCTTTTTTACAAAGATTTCTTCATCTACTGAAATTAAAATTGTTGATAAAACAACTTCATTAGCATTGTAAAATGGTTTCAAAGCAGATTTGATGAAGTTTGGTAATTTAACTTCATTACTTATGTCTATATTAATGAAATTAGTAGTCTGTGATTCTTGCAATATGGCGAAGGAAACCTTTGATTTTTCAATGATTGATACTGCATTCCTAATTACATCATCAGGAGCTATAAAAACCATCAAATTAGGTTCTTCAACTAAATATTTACGAGGGATGGCAATAACTGCTCCCCCTTTGTTTTTAGTTTCATTTTTAAAATCATTTATAATGATTGAATTGCCATAAACCATGATAAAATCAAATTTTTTATCTAATTTACCTTCTTTTAAAATAACATGTTCTCTGAACAATATTTTAACATTGTGATTTGAAGCGATAGCCTTATAAGCCATTGCATCGATTAACTCAGCACTGCCTGCAATAATACACCAACTTTTTTCTATTTTATAAGAACTATCATTGGTTATTCTTGCAGCTTGTCTAAGAACACGTATATTATCTTCAATCATTTAACTACTCACATTACATTAATTTAATTTCATTAACTTTAAAAATAATTGGTAATATTCAAAAACAATTAAAATTAATCATTTAAAATATTAGCAATATCACTCTCTTTAAAGTCTAACAATTAATATTTTTTTATATTATTATTATATATATTTTGT